>LFEF01035927.1_pt1 | contig 138172 bp, 133 predicted proteins | sample 619371 | NCBI WGS metagenome assembly LFEF01 (sample SAMN03014291, study PRJNA259931) | freshwater metagenome | biome: lake; feature: waterbloom | place: China: Taihu Lake | collected 2006-08 | depth 0 m m
TTTAGGGAAAAGCGCGACAGCCCGCTAGCGCCGCCGCGCCAGGGTGCCGCCGATCACGCCGCTCACGCATCCGGCGACCAGCCCGCCGACATGCGCCGCGTTGGCGATGGCCAGCGCGCCGAAGCTGAGCACCTCGATGACGCCGGTCAGACAGATCACCAGCCACACCAGCATCAGCACCACCACCCCAGGGGGCAGCCGGTAGGCCTCGTTGGGGGCGAGCTTCTGATACAGCCAGCAATGCCCCAGCAGGCCGTAGAGCACGCCGGACAAACCACCGAAGATGCCCGGCCCGCCGAACAGATACTGCGCGAAATTGGAGATCAGCCCGAACAGCAGCGTCAGCGCCAGCAGCATTGGCGCACGCTGGCGAGCCTCGATGCGCCGACCCAACTCCCAGTACCACATGCTGTTCATGGCCAGGTGAAGGATGCCGAAGTGCACGAAGATAGGCGTGATCAGCCGCCACCACTGGCCGGCCGCGAGACTCTGCTCCAGCGTGGCGAAGTAGGCGTACTCGCCGTCGATGCGAAAGTCGACGAAGTTCAGCCAGCGGATCGTGGCAAAGTTCTCGCCGAGCAAGGTGATCCCCGCCACCGCCAGGGTGATCAGCAGCACCGCCGCGGTGAGCGGGCTGGCACGCAGGGCAGCAACGAAGCCGCCGCGCCGCCGGGGCTGTTCGACCATCACGATGTCGTCGCCCTGGGGGTAGCGCGCATACAGGTCGCGCACCTGCTCGACCACATCGCTCGGTACCCGCAGCACCTGCTGGTCGCCCTCCTCCGAGACCCGGCAAGGCACCCGCAGGCGACGCAACAGGGCGATGAAGCCGCTGAGGTCCTCCGACAGCGGCAGGCGCAGGGCCTCGCTCACCGAACTCATCGGAACACCGCCTGCACGTCCACCCAGGCGAACTTGGTCGGGTCCAGGCGCGTTTCCTGGTCCAGCCGATAGGCCACCAGCTTGCCGTTCTTCACCGCGCTGTAATCCAGGCAGGCCAGGTTGTCGCGGATCGGCCCCGGGCGACCGCGGCGCCAGTAGTGGCCGACGAACAGGAGCGGCTCATCCGGCCCATAGAGAAACAGGCGGTTCTTCTGCTGCGGCGACAACGGCAGGCGCGCCGCATGCTCCGGCAGCCCATCGGGCTGGAACACCACGTCACCGTAGGTCTGCGGGTTCTCTTCCCAGAACTTGGTGCGGAAGAAGGTGCGCACGAAGCCTTCCTCGCTGGTCAGCGTCATGCCCTCCGGCAGCGGCATGTCGGTGCCGCGCAGCAGCCGATCCAGCGCCTGGCAGATGAAGGTGCCCGGCAGGCCGGCCTCGCGCAGGATCGCCGGGTTGATCCGGCCATCGTTCAGCAACGGACGCAGGCGCGCGATCACGCGGCTGTCCCAGCAGGCGTGTACCACGCGAAAACGCTCGGTTTCGAGAAACAGCGGCAAGTCGTAGAACCACTCGCGAAAGGCCTTCCACTCCTCGGGGTAGTGCTCGAACTGCTGGAAGGTTTCCTGCAGCAGCCGAGCGAAGCGTGGCGAGTGTTCGCGCACGAAATCGCGACCGCTGCCCGGCGGGGCCGGCATGTACCAGCCCAGCGCGTTGAACTCGTGGTTGCCCATGATGCAATGGGCCTGGCCGTGGTCGACCATCGCATGCACCAGGTGCAGTGCCTCGCGGATATGCGGCCCACGGTCGATGATGTCGCCGAGGAAGATCACCTGCCGGCGCGGATGACGCCAGACACCGCCCTGCAGGCGATAGCCCAGCTGATCCAGCAGCCGCGCCAGCGCATGGCCACAGCCGTGGATATCGCCGATCAGGTCGTAGCCACGCTCGGGATCCAGCTGCATCAATCGCCTCCGCCGAGGCGACTGCCCCAGCCCAGCTTGGTCCGGCAGACTTCGTAGTAGTTGTGATCCAGCGGGTGGATCAGGTGCAGCTTCTGCGGCTTCTTGCGCACGGTCACGGTGTCGCCAGGCGCGCAGGTGAAGTGGTTCTGGCCGTCGCAGGACACCTGCGGGTAGATCTGCATGTTCGGCGATACCACGATCTTCAGCTCGCTGTTGCCGTCCACCACGATGGGCCGGCTCGACAACGTGTGCGGGTACATCGGCACGATGACGATGGCATCCAGGCGCGGATGCATGATCGGCCCGCCGGCGGACAGCGAGTAGGCGGTGGAACCGGTGGGCGTCGCCACGATCAGGCCGTCGGCCTTCTGGCTGCAGACGAACTGACCGTCGATGTACAGCTCGAACTCGATCATGCGCGTCGACTTGCCCGGGTGCAGCACCACGTCGTTGAGGGCATCGCCCTCGCCGATCGGCTCGTCGAAGCGACGCGCCTGGGCCTCGAGCAGGAAGCGGTTCTCAAGGGTGTACTGGCCGTTGAGCACCTCGGCAACCTTCTCTTCCAACTCATCCGGGCGGATGTCGGTGAGAAAGCCGAGGCTGCCGCGGTTGATGCCCAGCACCGGCACGCGGTGCCGGGCCATTGCCCGGGCGGCGCCGAGCAGGCTGCCATCACCGCCGACCACGATCACCAGGTCGCAGGATTCGCCCAGTCGCTGCCGCGACGATGTCTGCATGCCGTGCCCGGGGAGCACCTCGGCGATGTTCTCTTCGAGGATCACATGCAGATGGCGTTCGACGAGAAATCGCTTCAGCCGGCGGATGGTATCCAGCACCTGGGAGCTGCCCAGGCGGCCAATGATGCCGATATTGCGGAATTGCTCCATTGAAGTTCCCTGGTGTGGCTGGCAGAAGTTGCAGGCGTTCGCAGCGCTTGAACACCAACATGCACTTGCGAGGCCGCCGCAGCGGATCGACGCGGCCTGCACCGACTGTGGTTAGAGCCTCGGTCAGGCGCGGGTGTTCAGCGGCACCGGATTATCGGCGAAACGTCGAACCGGCGGCAAACCGACGGCTATGCTGCTGACATGAACCCTATCAGTCTTGCCGAGCTGTCCAGCGTCCTTCGCCATCCGCAGGTGCGTGATCTCGCCTGGACGCTGCTGTCGCCGCCCCTGCTGAGCGAAACACCTCCCCGCCAGCGTCACCCCCTGAGCGCAAGCCGCTGGCACAGCGAGCCGGGGCTGCTGGCCGACTGGCTGCTGTGCCAGGATGCCGAGCCTTCGGTCCTCGAGGCCTGGCTGTCGCAGCGCAGCAATCGGCGCCTGGGGTTGTACTACGAACGGCTCTGGCAGTACGCGCTGTGCCAGGCGCCCGACCTGCAGCTGATCGCGGCCAACCTGCCGATCCGGCAGAACGGCAGCACCCTCGGCGAACTGGACCTGCTGTTCTGCGATGACCAGGGCGTGCACCATCTGGAGCTGGCGATAAAGCTCTATCTGGGCTTCGGGCCCGGAGACGGCAGCCAGCACGACCACTGGCTCGGCCCCGGCAACCACGATCGCCTGGACCTGAAGCTCGCCCACCTGCGCCAACACCAGCTGCCCTTGTGCAACCAGCCGGCCGCCCGCGCCGTGCTCGCCGAGCTTACCGGGCGGGAGGTGCAAAGCAGCTTCTGGCTCAGCGGCTACCTGTTTCAACCCTGGCCAGAGGGCTGCGCCCCGCCCCATGGTGCCAACCCGCACCACCTGAGCGGCCGCTGGCTGCGCCAGGCCGACTGGCCGGTGTATCAGGCCGCGGCGGCCGGCACCATCTGGCAGCCACTTCCGCGTGCCGCCTGGCTGGCTGCTGCCCGCGTGCCGCAACCGGACCTGTGGACCTCGGACCGCCTTGCCGAGTGGCTGGCCGGTGATCCGGCACGCGCGCGGGCGCAACTGCTGGTGCGTCTCGAACCCCACGCATCCGGCGACTGGCTGGAGCAGGAGCGGCTGTTCCTGGTGGCGGACGACTGGCCGCACAACGGTGAATCGGCACGCGCGTCATCGGCGTGACACAATTGCCGGCTAGGATTTCCGCTCGATTCACCCTTGCAGACCAGCACGAATTCGCATGCCCATCGACGCCCAACGCCCATCGTCCGGCGAGCCTCTGAGAGCCTGGAGCATCTTCCTGATATTCCTGCGCCTGGGGCTGACGTCCTTTGGCGGCCCGGTGGCGCATCTGGGGTACTTTCGTGACGAATTCGTCCAGCGCCGCCGCTGGTTGGACGAGCGTGGCTACGCCGATCTGGTCGCGCTCTGCCAGTTCCTTCCGGGCCCGGCCAGCAGCCAGGTCGGCCTGGCAATCGGGCTGCTGCGCGGCGGCTACCGAGGTTCGCTGGCGGCCTGGGCCGGCTTCACGCTGCCCTCGGCCGTCGCGCTGACGCTGTTCGCTCTGGGCATTGCCCGCTGGGGCGACGCCCTGCCCGGCGGGTTCATCCAGGGTCTGAAAATCGTGGCAGTGGCGGTCGTCGCCCAGGCGGTTTGGGGCATGGCGCGAACGCTGTGCAGCGATGGCCCGCGGCTGGCCATCATGCTCGCCGCGGCGAGCGCCGTCTTGCTGCTGCCTTTCGTCTGGAGCCAGGTGGCGATCATCGTTGTGGCGGGCTTGATCGGATTGCTGGCGTTCCGCCCGACGTCAGGCGAGGTGCACCCCGACCTGCCCGTACGCATCAAGATGCGCACCGCGCTGTCTGCCCTGGCTGCGTTCTTTGCCCTGCTGATCCTGCTTCCCGTGCTCGCCGGCGTCAGCGGCAGCCAGGCGCTGGCGCAGGTCGATGCGTTCTATCGCACCGGTGCGCTGGTGTTCGGTGGCGGACACGTGGTGTTGCCGCTGCTGCAGGCCGAGGTCGTGCCGTCCGGCTGGGTCGACAACGACGCCTTCCTCGCCGGCTATGGCGCCGCCCAGGCCGTACCTGGACCGCTGTTCACCTTCGCGGCCTTTCTCGGCGCCTCGATGAACAGCGGCCCAAGCGGCTGGCTCGGCGCAACCATCTGCCTGCTCGCGGTGTTCGCCCCCTCCTTCCTGCTGGTATTCGGCGCCTTGCCGTTCTGGGAGCGCCTGCGCGGCAATCGCCGCAGCCAGGCGGCGCTGGCGGGCGTCAATGCCGCCGTGGTCGGGTTGCTGCTGGCGGCGCTGTACGACCCGGTCTGGACCAGTGCGATCAAGGCCGCGGAACACTTCATCCTGGCCGTGCTGGCCTTCGCCGCGCTGAGCTACTGGAAACTGCCACCGTGGTTGGTGGTGATCGCCGGTGCGCTCGGCGGCGGCCTGCTCGGCCTGACGAGCTGAAACCGCTCAGCTTTCCATCGCCAGCAGCACCGCACTGGCCACCAGAAATCCGCTGAACAGCAGGCGCAGCAGGCGCTCCGGTAACGCGTGGGCAAGGCGCACGCCCAGGCTGATGCTGAGCAGGCCGCCGACCGCCAGCGGCAAGCCCAGCAGCCAGTTGACCTGCTGATGCAGCGCATAGGTCACCAGGGTAACGCCAGTGCTCGGCGCAGCCAGCGCCAGCGAAAGCCCCTGGGCGACCACCTGCGAGGTGCCGAATACGCTGGTCAGGATCGGCGTGGCAATCACCGCACCGCCCACGCCGAACAGCCCGCCCGCCGCCCCGGCCCCCGCACCGAGCACGCTGAGCCATGGCCAGGAATGACGCAGCTGACCATCTCCAGGCGCCGGGCGCAGAAACACGCGCAACAGCGTGTAGGCTGCCAGCGCCAGGAGAAAGCCGACGAAGGCCAGGCGCATGCGCCCGGCATCCAGCGACACCGCCACGGCGGCACCGACGATCGCGAAGACGAAGCTGGCGCCGGCCAGCGCCGCCGCGTGGCGCCAATCGATGCGATTGCGCTGGTGATAACGCCAGATGGCGAGCAGCACGTTGGGCACCACCATCACCAGTGCCGTACCCTGCGCCAGTTGCTGATCCAGCCCGAACAGCACGCCCAGTACCGGGATCGCGATCAGCCCGCCGCCGATGCCGAACAGTCCGCCGAGCGTGCCCAGGGCCAGGCCCAGCAATACGTTCAACCCGATGTCCAACAGCATGTTCGCGCTCCAGCCTCATTGAGGCGCCCATGCTACGCCGCCGTCGCTGGCGTCGATACGCACAGCCACGCACAATGGCTTTGCCTATTACGCACAAGCCGGTAACCCGATGCTGCCAGACGCCCTTTCCGCTCAGCTCGAACTCTTCATCGACGTGCTCGAATGCGGCAGCTTTTCCGCTGCCGCGCGCCGGCATGGCCTGACGCCCTCCGCCGTGGCGCGGCGAGTCGATGCGCTGGAAGCGGCGCTGGGCTGCCAGCTGTTCAGCCGCAGCACCCATGCCGTGCGGGCAATGCCTGCCGCCCTTGCCTTCGCCGAGCGCGCCCGGCGCATCGTTCAGGAACTGCACCTGGCCCGTGCCGAGGCGACATCCCTGGACAGTGCACCGGAAGGCCGCATCCGCATCGATGCCCCGGCGCCGTTCGGGCGGCGACATCTGGCGCCGGCTCTCGCCGAGTTTCTGCAGGCTTATCCCGGTGTGGATATCCAGTTGCGGCTGATCGACAGCTTCGTCGATCTGCATGGCGAGCACCTCGGCGAGGTCGATCTGGTGCTGCGCATCGGCCCACTCGCCGATACGCGCCTGGTCGCCACGCCCCTGGCGCCGATGGTGCGCATCGTCTGCGCCAGCCCGGCCTACCTGGAGCGTCGCGGCGTGCCGCTGACCCCCGAGCAATTGCCTGAACATGATGGCCTCGACTGGGATGCGCTGGCCCCGCCGCACGCCTGGCGCTTCGAACAAAACGGCCGATCGCAGCTGTTGCGCCCGGGGCGCCTGCGGATGGTGGCCAACAATGCTGAAGCGCTGCTGGCGGGAGCGCTGGCCGGGCTCGGCATCGCCCACCTGCCGACCTGGCTGATCAGCGAGTACCTGCTGCGCGGCGAGCTGTTGCCGTTGTTCTGCGAAGGCGGGTTGCCGCAGCCGGAAGCCAGCGGCATCTATGCCCTGCGCCTGACGCGCGAGGCCGACTCGCGGACCCGACTGCTGCTGGAATTTCTCAAGTCCCGCTTCGGCCCGGTCCCGCCGTGGGACCAGGCGCTCAACAGCGGTCTGAAAAGGGAGTGACGGTCACAGACTCTGGCTTTCGATTTCCTGGGTGACGCCCCAGCCATCGAGTACCCCACCCAGGGGTTCGACAAGGTCCTCAAGATCCTGCTCGAAGTCGCCGATGCCGTCGAACGTCGCGTACATCACTTTGCTGACCTGCAGATTCCAGCTTCCGTCCTCACGCGGAAAGACTTGGGTGTTGATGGTTTCACCGCGAAAGTTCTCGGCGGCGGTCTGGGCGCGATCCCGCTCGGGGAAGACCGCATAGAACTCGATGGGATGCACGCGGGCGAAATCGAAACCGCCCTCTTTCATCCGGCGCAGAACGGTGCTGCTGACATCCTCATGGAAGGTGGTGCTCATGATTCAACCTCCTCTCATACCTGGATGAAGTTGCCACGAGCTCAGCGGGAGATCGGCTCCGTCGTCGAGACATCGGGCAAACGGGAGTCGCAACAGCTAGTCGAAGAGACGCGGTGGACGGTGTCCACAGTGACAAGCTAGCAGGCCACGCGTCTGACTGCACGGGCTGGATGGCTCGACGCCACCGCGCGCCAGAGTCGCGGGCTCCATCAGTAGAACCCGCCGAACCTGCAGCAGTTCAACCCGGCCGGCAATGCAAAACGGCCCGCGCCGTTGCCGGGCGGGCCGTTCAGGGCGATGCGGCCGTGCCCGCTCAGTCGTTGCTGGGCTTGGCAATCGCGTGCAGCAGGTATTGCGGCAGCGCAAAGGCGCCAATGTGCACGTGCGGATTGTAATAACGGGTCACAATCCCGCTGCCGCTATAGCGCTGCATCAGGGTTTCCAGCGGCAACTTGCGACTCTCGGCGTTACAGGCACCCCAGGCGAAGCTCATCGCGCCGCCAACGTAGGTCGGCACCGCGGCCAGGTAGAAGTGCCAGTCGGCGAACAGCCCCTGCATGCGTTTGGCGGTGGTCTGCAGCTCGCCCAGCTGCATGAATGGCGTGCCGTTCTGCGCGACCAGGATGCCGCCCTCGTTCAGGCAACGGCGGCAAGCCTGGTAGAAGTGCTCGGAGAACAGCGCCTCGCGCGGGGCGATGGGATCGGTGGAATCGCAGATGATGACATCGAACCGCTCTTCAGTGGTCGCCACGAAGTGCATGCCGTCATCGAACACCAGGTTCAATCGCGGATCATCGAAGGTGCCGGCCGAGTGATTCGGCAGGAATTCCTTGCACAGCTCCACCAGGGTGCGGTCGGTCTCGACCATGGTGATGCTCTCGATATCACGATGGCGCGCCACCTCACGCAGGATGCCGCCGTCGCCGCCACCGATGATCAACACCCGGCGTGCCAGGCCATGGGCCAGGATCGGCACATGGGCAAGCATTTCGTGGTAGATGAACTCGTCGGCTTCGGTGGTCTGGACCACGCCGTCGAGGGCCATGACGCGTCCCATGCGGGCGTTTTCGAAGATCACCAGATGCTGGCGTTCGGTGCGCACTTCATGCAGCAGCTTGTCGATCTGGAACCGCTGCCCGTATCCCTCGTAGAGAGTTTCCTGAAAGTCGCTCATGGGTGTCTCCCTTGGCAGCCATCGCGCGCAATGCCGCGACGTCTGCAGGCTGGCTGAGGACGGGCGATCGCATCGCCCACCGAAAAGAGGCGCATTCTACGTTGGCCAAGATGACAGGGGGAACCGCGAGGGTTTGAAAGCACACTTCGGGGCGACAAAGCGGCGCCCAGGCGCTAGGGTCTGGAAATGACCGAAACCATCCACCTGCTCTACCTCGAACCCTGGGACTGGCAACAGTTCCACCGCCACTTCGCCCTGCGTCTGCTGCCGGGCGTGGAGCGCCTGGATCCGCGCGGCTATGCCCGTACGCTGCGCCTGGGTGATGCCCGCGGCTGGCTCGGTGTGAGCGCGGCGGACGACCGGCCGGCGCTCGAGCTGACCCTCAGCGACTCGCTGCGGCACGCCAGCCAACCGCTGGTGGCGCGGGTGCGCAAGATGTTCGACCTGGATGCCGACCCACAGGTGATCGCGGCGCATTTCGCCGGCGACCCGGCACTCGGCCCGCTGGTCTCGGCACAACCCGGCCTGCGTCTGCCGGCGGCGTACGACCCGTTCGAGCAGGCCGTGCGCGCGGTGGTCGGCCAGCAGGTCACGGTGAAGGCGGCGGTGACCATCACCCGACGCCTGGTGGAGCGTCTCGGCGAGCCATTGGCGCAGGCTCCGACCGGGTTGGAGGTGCTGTTTCCCACCGCGCAGGCGATCGCCGACGACCCGCTGGAGAACATTGGCATGCCGGCCAAGCGCGCTCAGGCGCTGCGCCGACTGGCCGGCGCGGTGGCCGAGGGCGCGTTGCACCTGCGTGTGGAGGATGGCGCCGATACGCTGGTCCGTCGGCTGTGCGAGCTGCCCGGCATCGGCCCCTGGACGGCCGAATACATCGCGCTGCGCGGTTTTGGCGTGGCAGACGCCTTTCCCAGTGCCGATCTGGGTTTGCTCAAGGCGCCGCTTTGGGGAGCGGATGGCCTGACCGCCAAGGCGCTGGCCGAACGTGCCGAAGCCTGGCGCCCATGGCGGGCCTACGCAGCCATCCACATCTGGGACAACTACGCCCGGGGCGGCTGAAGAAACGGTTACGGCGGCGCGACGCGCGCCAGGACCTTCGGCGCAACGGCCAGCGGCCGGGCCAGGATCAGCCCCTCGCCCGACTGCGGAAAGATGCCGGTCAGCGCGGTGATATTGACCTGATGGGTGACCAGCACCACTACCTCGCCGGGTTCCAGCTCGGTGAGGGCTTCGCGCAGCGCGGCGGTCTGCAGTTGCTCGCTGGTCGGCGAGGCGAAGAAGGAATCCAGCGCCGGTAGCGGCTCGACCGGCGCGAGTGCCATCTGCTGCGCCGTGTCCAGTGCACGGCACCAGCGACTGCTCAACAGACGTACCCTGGTCAGGCCTTTCTCGCGCAGCAGCTCGCCCCAGCGTCGCGCTTGCGCCCTGCCGTGCTCATCAAGATTGCGTTGGGTGCTGCAGTCATCGAGCACGAAGCCAGGTGGGTCGCCCAGCCCCGGCGCATTCGCGTGGCGCAGGAGCAGTAGTGCCCGCCCTTCGCGTAACGCCTGCCAGGCGTCACCATCATCGGCCTGCAGCGGGCCTACGACGAAGAGCAGCGCGACGAGCGCCAGGCCGATGCCACGCATGCTTCACAGCCGCGCCTTGCCAAACGGCCCGGCCGCGACCGCCCACATGATCAGGCCGACCACCGGCAGCAGTACGATCACCAGCGTCCAGATGATTTTGCGACCAGCCTCGATGGGGCTGCGCCAGACATGCGCGATGGCGAGCACATCCAGCACCAGCACCACCAGGGCCAGCGGAGCGCTGAGGCTTTCCATCGGTGTTTACCGCAAGGGCCCACGGTCGTCGGGGCGATTGCCGCGCGGTCCCATGATTCCCCAGATGATAAGACCGAGCACGGGCAGGATGACGATCAAAAGAACCCAGAGCACTTTCTTGCCGCTGGTGCTGTCGCTGCGAACGATGCTGATGATTGCCCAGATATCCAGTATCAGGATGAGCAGGCCGAAAATTCCGCCGAATGCATCTCCCATGGGTACGCTCCTGTTTGGGTGGGTACCTAAATTAGGATGCCAGCGCGGCGGCAGGGTTCAGTTCCCGTGCCAGAGCGGCTCAGCAGCGCATTGGTACTGGCTGCTGGTTCATGGTTAACGAGCACGCCGCTGGCGCGGGTCGGCAGGAGGCCAGCTCCTGCTTGTGCTCGCTGGCCGTATGTTCGGTGAGGGTCAGCTGGATCGGCTGCTCAGTCGTCCAGGCGCGGGAACTGATCGGCGATGCGTTCGCCGGTGAACTGCGCCGTCCAGCCGTCCGGATTGTTGAACAGGCGAATGGCGACGAAGCTCGGCTGCTCGCCCATGTCGAACCAGTGGCGGGTGCCGGCAGGCACGGAGATCAGGTCGTTCTTCTCGCACAACACGGCGTAGACCATGTCCTCGATATGCAGGGTGAACAGGCCGCGGCCAGCGACGAAGAAGCGCACCTCGTCCTCGGCGTGACGATGCTCGTCAAGAAATTTGGCGCGCAGCTCGTCCTTTTGCGGATGATCGCGGGACACACTGATGACATCGACGGTCACGTAGCCGCGCTCGGCCATCAGCCGATCGATCTGTGGCCGGTAGGCGGCGGTCACGTCCTCCTGGCTGGCGCCGGCGGCAACCGGCGCGCTGGCGTCCCAGCGCTCCAGTTGCACGCCGACCTCGGCCAGGGTCGCGGCGATGTCCTCGAGATGGGTCATGACCTTGAGCGGCTGCTCGGGGCGGGATTCGTGATAGACACTGAGGACACTCATGTTCGGCTCTCCGAAGGATCGCCCGGCCGATCACTGCCGGCCAGGCAGGAATTCATCTGTTGTGCAGGGCGCCCATCTTCAGTTCGCATTCGAAAAGGAACTCGAACGCCTCGATCTGACGCAGCGCGTCGCTCGTCTTCTCGCCCCGGGTGTACAGACCCATGGCCGCGGATCAGCCAGCCGACGCAATAGCGGTGCCGGTCAATTGTCGCCTGGAAGCCAGCGCTGCGTGGCGGTCACGCGCGATCCTCCTGCAAACGGAAGGCAATGATAACGGCTGCTGCCAGCGCCGCCAGGCTGGCGATGGCGAACGACCAGCCCGGGCCGAGCCCGGACCAGGCATATCCGGCATACAACGCCCCCAGCGCGCCGCCGATTCCGGACAGGCTGGCATACAGCGCCTGCCCCTGACCCTGCTGGCGATGGCCGAAGCTGCGCTGGACGAAATGGATGGCCGCCGCATGGAAGCTGCCGAAGGTCGCCGCGTGCATCAGCTGCGCGATCAGCAGTACGCCGAGATGATCGGCCAGCTGCCCGAGCAGTAGCCAGCGCAGCGCGGCGATCAGGAAGCTCGCCAGGAGCACCTGGCGCAGCGAGAAACGCTCCAGCAGACGCGCCATGACCAGAAACAGCAGAATCTCCGCGACGACGCCCAGCGCCCACATCAGACCGATAAAGCTGCGGCTGTAGCCGAGCGCTTCCAGGTGGATGCTGAAGAAGGTGTAGTACGGGCCGTGAGCCAGTTGCATCAGGGCCACGCAACCGTAGAAGGCCAGTACGCCGGGGCGCCGCAGCTGGGCGAGAAAGCCGCCCTGCCCGGCCGACTCGGCGCGCTGGCGCGGCTGCGCGTTCGGGACCCAGACGCTGCTCAGCACGATGCCCAGCATCACCGCAGCGACAGCGGTCGGATACAGGTCCAGACTCAGCCGCTGGAACAGCAGCCCAAGCCCCACCACCGCCAGGATGAAGCCGATGCTGCCCCACAACCGTACCTGGCTGTAGCGCTCGGGCTGCTCGTGCAGATGCGCCAGGGTGATGACCTCGAATTGCGGCAGCACGGCATGCCAGAAGAAGGCATGCAGGGCCATCACCAGCGCCAGCCAGGCGAAGCTCTTGTCGAAGAAGATCAGGCCGAAGGACAGCAGCGTGCACAGGGCGCCGAGGCGGACGATCTCCAGCCGGCGGCCGCTGACGTCGCCCAGCCAGCCCCAGAGATTCGGCGCCAGACAGCGCATCAACATCGGAATGGCGATCAGCTCGCCGATGCGCTCCGGCGAGAACCCCAGATGGGCGAAGTACAGGCCGAGAAACGGCGCCGTCGAACCGAGCAGCGCGAAGTAGAAGAAATAGAACCCGGAGAGGCGCCAGTAAGGGAGCGAAGCGGTCATGGCAACAGGCGTTCAGTTTGCAGCGCGCGGCGTCAACGCCGGCGCGCCGCGCTCCGAATGGCCGCTCAAAGCTGACCCAGCACCGGCGTCGTCACCTGCACATCGGCATTCTGTGCGCGGTGGCGCAGCAGGTGATCCAGCAGCACGATGGCCATCATCGCCTCGGCGATCGGGGTGGCGCGGATGCCGACGCAGGGGTCGTGGCGACCCTTGGTGATCACGTCCACCGCCTCGCCATTCACGTCGATGGAGCGACCGGGCGTGGTGATGCTCGACGTCGGCTTGAGCGCCAGATGGGCGACGATCGGCTGGCCCGAGGAGATGCCACCGAGGATGCCGCCGGCATTGTTGGACAGAAAGCCCTGCGGGGTCAGCTCGTCGCGGTGCTCGGTACCGCGCTGGGCCACCGACGCGAAACCGGCACCGATCTCCACGCCCTTGACCGCGTTGATGCTCATCAGCGCATGGGCAAGCTCCGCGTCCAGGCGGTCGAAGATCGGCTCACCGAGGCCCGGCGGCACACCCTCGGCGACCACGGTGATCTTTGCGCCCACCGAATCCTGGTCACGGCGCAGCTGGTCCATGTAGGCCTCCAGCTCCGGCACCTTGTCCGGGTCCGGGCTGAAGAAGGCGTTCTGCTCGACGCTGCCCCAGGTCTTGAACGGAATCTCGATCGGCCCGAGCTGGCTCATGTAGCCGCGCACCTGAATGCCCAGCGTCGCCAGGTACTTCTTGGCGATGGCACCGGCGGCGACACGCATGGCGGTCTCGCGCGCCGAAGAGCGGCCACCGCCGCGGTAGTCGCGCAGGCCGTACTTGTGGTGATAGGTGTAGTCGGCGTGAGCCGGGCGGAACAGGTCCTTGATCGCCGAGTAGTCCTTGGACTTCTGGTCGGTATTGCGGATCAGCAGGCCGATCGGACAACCGGTGGTTCTGCCTTCGAACACGCCGGAAAGGATTTCCACCTCGTCGGCTTCCTGGCGCTGCGTGGTGTGCCGGCTGGTGCCGGGCTTGCGACGGTCGAGATCGCGCTGCAGATCGTCCAGCGACAGCTCCAGCCCGGGTGGGCAGCCATCGACGATGGCCACCAGCGCAGGCCCGTGGCTTTCGCCGGCAGTGGTGACGGTGAACAGCTTGCCGTAGGTATTGCCGGACATGCAGGACGCTCCGCGATCGACCGAAAAAACAGGGGCCGGAAGTATACCTGAGGGCGCCGCGGTTTCACTGCCTGTCTTCGGCGCGCATACTGGCGCAGCGGCGAACCTCGCACCGATCCTCGCGTCAAACCCGCTCCGTAACCGGCGAAGCCTTCCATGCGTGCCCTGCTGATCCTACTGCTGCTGACCATGCCCCTCTCATTCGTACATGCGCAGTCCCTGCTCACGCAGACGCTGAACCTCGACACCGGCCATGGCGTGCTGCAGGGCACATTGCTGCTGCCGAAAAGCGAGCGGCCGTTGCCGGTCGCCCTGCTCATCGCCGGCTCCGGGCCGACCGACCGCAACGGCAACAACCCGGCCGGCCACAACGACAGCCTCAAGCGGTTGGCCCAGGGCCTGGCCAGGCAGGGCGTGGCCAGCCTGCGCTACGACAAGCGCGGCGTCGGCGCGAGCCTGGCCGCCGCACCGGACGAGCGCGACCTCAGCGTCGAAGCCTACGTCAGCGATGCGTTGGCCTGGAGCGAACGGCTCAAGGGTGACCCGCGCTTCGGCGAGCTGATCCTCGTCGGCCACAGCGAAGGTGCGCTGATCGCCAGCCTTGCGGCGCCTCGCTCAGGTGCCGCGGCGCTGATCAGCATCGCCGGCAGCGGCCGGCCGATCGACGCGGTGCTGCGCGAGCAGCTGCACGGACGCCTGCCACCGGCATTGCTCGCCACCAGCCATTATCTGATCGACGAACTGAAGGCCGGTCGCACCCACGCGGACATTCCAGAGCCTCTGCAGGTGCTGTTCCGCCCCAGCGTGCAGCCATATCTGATCTCCCTCTTCGCCTATGATCCGGCCGAGGCCTTCGCGGCGGTGAACGTTCCGGCGCTGATCGTTCAGGGCCGGCACGATATCCAGGTGGGCATCGATGACGCCGAGGCCTTGCACCGTGCCAAGCCCGACGCCGAACTCGCGCTGATCGACGGCATGAATCATGTGCTGCGCATCGTGCCGGCCAGCGCTGCGCAGCTCGCGTCTTACGACGATCCCGATCTGCCGTTGGCCCGGGGCCTGCTCGAACGCATCCAGCGCTTCCTGAACGATAATGGCATGCTGCCAGCCTCGAGTTAGGCGCCGCGCCGCCGATAGCCCCGTGACGATGGCCGAGACCAGTTCTGAACGAGCCGCCGCGCAGGCCCAGGAACGCGCAGATGACCGACACCGAAATCACCCAGAGCACAGAGAAAGAGCCACCGGCGCCGCCGAAGCATCCGTGGGCCGAACTTCGCCCCGATCGTTTCCGCCTGCTGCGCCTGGCGCCGCTGCCCACCGAACGCGACGGCGGCGCGCGGCCACTGCGCTTCGTCGAGCTGGCGCAGCTGGAACGCCACACGCCCGAGCAGAGCCTGCTGCGGATGTTCGTCAACATCCCGGGGCAGGCGCGCTCGCGCAAGTACAACGTGCTGGAGGTATGGGCCGACCATCGCAGCAAGGAACTGCGCTTCGGCCCGGACAGCGGCTTGCATCTGGAACCCGCCAACCGTGGCCTCGGCCGTTTCCTGCTGGCACAAGGCGCGGCCTGGGCGCAGAAGCGTTGGGGACATTATCTGGTCGAGGGCGGATCGCTGCCCAAGGATGTGACGAGCGACGACCAGCGCCTACGGCGTGACCACTGCCTGCGCACCCAGGGGTTCGATGTGGACTACCCCAAGGACCAGGCGGGCAAGGCGACCTACGGCGCGCCGCGCGCCAGCAGCCTGAGGCCGGACTGGAACAGCGAGAAGGTCCAGGTCGTCGAGCTGCAGGATGCGGCGGCGATGCTGGAACAGGCCGACCGCAACCTGCAGGCGCAGGAAAACCAGATCCGCGACCTGCAGGAGCGCATCGCCCGCTTCCGCCGCGAGGACGGTGCGCTGCGATTCACCATTGTTTGCCTGATTGCGCTGGCGCTGTTCCAGGCCGGCCTGCTGATCTGGATGGCGACCCGCTAGCCGCTTACCACCAGTGCTCGACCTGCACGCCGAAGTTCGAACCGTGGCGAGCGTTGCCGAACGCACCGGTATCCGACAGCGCCGAGCCTTCGGCCATCACGTTGGCCGCCCGTTGCGCCGCGTCGTTCCAACTGGCGTAGGTGTAGTACAGGCGGAACTCCGGCCGTGCCCAGAAGCCAGGACCGGCGGGTGACCAGGTCGGCGCGATGGTGAACTTGCTGAGCTTGCGCGTGCCGTCGGTGGCATCGATCTGGTCGTGACCGACCTCGGCGACGAGCTTGAACTGGTCGCTGAACGCATAGACCGGACGCGCGCCCACCGACCACCAGTCCTGGTCGCCGCCGTCGTCGCGCTTGTCTTTCTGGTAGACCACCTGGAACTGGCCGCCGAAGCGCGGCGTCAGCTGCCAGTCGAAATACTCCACCACTCGCCAGCTCTTGGCGCTGTTGTCCAGGGTGACGTCGCCGGTATAGCCGAGGCCGGTGCCCGGGCCCTCGCCATACTGCAGCGCCAGGGTGTTCTTGCCGCCGAGGAAGTCGGATTGCACATGCTGCACCGTCACGGCCCAACCGCTGTTGGCATCGTCACGGCTGGGCTTGTCGAGGTAGCTCAGGCCGAACTCCAGCTCACCGCCAGGGTTGCTGTCGAAGCCGCCAACGTTGAAGTCGTGGCGGGTGACGTAGTCCTTCTGAAACACGCTGTCCTTGCGCGAGAAGGCGTAGCTGTACTTCAGCCCGCCAATCTCCATGTCTTCCACGCCGGCACCGGTGGCGCTCTGGTTCCAGTAGTAGAAGTCGGAGATATGGATGTCGTTGCGCTTGTAGAAGCGCCGCCCGGCCCACAGCGAGCCGTTGTACAACGCCGGCACCTTGCTCCACTCGGCATAGGCCTGGACCATTCGCGCCCAGCCGTGATCGCCGGTGAACTCAGGGGTATGGTTGTACTGGTTGTAGAGCGCCGCCATGCCTTCCAGGCTCAGTACCGAGCCGTCGGCGAAGGTGTAGAGGTCCTGACGCAGATCGAGCTCGGCGTACTGCTCGCACTCGTTACCCAGGCGGTACTTGGTCGGCGCGCCGGGCAACTGGAAGCAGGACTGCGAATCGCTGTTGACCGATTCGCCGACCCCGCTGCGCATGTAGCCGGTGAACTCCAGTGCATGGGCGCCCACAGGCAGCGTCAGACCCGCAATGGCGCTGGCAACGCTCAGGGCTGTCAGTGTTTTTTTCATATCCACTCCGCTTTTGTTGTTATTGATCGCTGGATCGAGCCTGTTCGGCTCCGTTGGTTCCTGTCTCCGTTATCCCCAGCCTGCTGGCAAGGCAGGCCGGTACCTCACTGCACCGGCCCCGCTCCGTTGGAAACCAGCCGGGTGACCTTGCTTTCGCGCGTGGCTGCAGGCTGCGCCAGGCCCAGCCGTTCGCCGCTCTGGGCGTCGAACAGCAGGACCTTGCGCGGATCGAACTGCAGGTTGAGCGTCTCCCCCACCCGCGGCGCCTGATCCGGCGCCAGCCGGCAGCAGGCCTTGACCTGATTGAGCGCGAAGACGACCAGCGTATCGGGGCCGGTCGGCTCCACCACTTCGATATCCACCAGCAGCGAAAGGTCCGCCGCAGAGCCATTCGACAGGCCGATCTGTTCGGGGCGAATGCCCAGAATGAGCTCCCGGTCACGCAGACCTTCGTCACTGGTGATCGGCAGCGGCAGCTCGCAACTGCCCTGCTCGCTGTTGAGCACGCCCACCCAGCGGCCGTCACGCTGACGAATGCGCAGCGGCACGAAGTTCATCGGCGGCGAGCCGATGAAGCTCGCGACGAACAGGTTGGCCGGGTTGTTGTAGATCTCGTGGGGGGTACCGAACTGCTGGATCACACCGTCCTTCATCACCGCGACCTTGTCGCCGAGGGTCATTGCCTCGATCTGGTCATGGGTGACATACACCGTGGTGGTTTTCAGCCGCTGGTGCATCAGCTTGATCTCTGTGCGCATCTCCACCCGCAGCTTGGCGTCGAGGTTCGACAACGGCTCGTCGAACAGATAGATCTTCGGCCGCCGCGCCAGCGCCCGGCCCATGGCCACGCGCTGCTGCTGACCGCCAGACAGTTGCGACGGCTTGCGTTCCAGCAGCGGTTCGATCTGCAGCAGCTTGGCGACCCGTGCCACCTCCTCCTCGATCTTCGTCGCCGGCACCTTGCGCATCTTCAGGCCGAAGGCGATGTTGTCGCGCACGCTCATGGTCGGATAGAGCGCATAGGACTGGAACACCATGGCAATGTCCCGATCCTTCGGGCTGGCCTGACTGATGTCCTCACCGTCGACGAGGATCTCGCCGCCGGTGATGTTCTCCAGCCCGGCGATGCAGTTCATCAGGGTGGATTTACCGCAGCCGGAGGGGCCGACGAGAATCAGGAACTCACCGGCGTCGATCTTCAGCGCGATGTCCTTGAGCGTTGCGATCTGGCTGTTGCCATAACTCTTTTGAACGTTGCGCAGTTCCAGGGAAGCCATCGTTGTTCTCCTCAACCCTTGACGGCGCCGGCAGTGAGCCCGCGCAGGAAGTACTTGCCGGCGATCACGTAAACCACCAGCGTGGGCAGGCCGGCAATCATCGCGGCGGCCATGTCGACGTTGTATTGCTTGGCGCCGGTGCTGGTATTGACCAGGTTGTTCAGCGCCACGGTGACCGGCTGGGTATCGCCGCTGGCGAACACCACGCCGAAGAGGAAGTCGTTCCAGATCTGGGTGAACTGCCAGATCAGGCAGACCATGATGATCGGTACCGACATCGGCAGCAGGATGCGCCCGAAGATGGTGAAGAAACCGGCGCCATCCAGCCGCGCCGCCCGCACCAGCGCTTCCGGCACGCTGACATAGAAGTTGCGGAAGAACAGTGTGGTGAACGCCAGGCCGTATACCACGTGCACCAGCACCAGACCGGTGGTGGTATTGGCCAGGCCCAGCTTGCCGAGGGTGAAGGACGCCGGCAGCAGGATCACCTGGAACGGCAGGAAGCAGCCGAACAGCAGCAGACCGAAAAACAGCTGCGAGCCGCGGAAGCGCCACATCGACAGCACGTAGCCGTTGATGGCGCCCAGCGCGGTGGAGATCAGCACCGCCGGGATGACGATCTTCACCGAGTTCCAGAAGTAGCCACCGACGGCATCCCAGGCTGTCAGCCAGCCCATGGCCGTAAACGCCTCCGGCCAGCTCAGCAGGTTGCCGGTACGGATGTCTTCCGGGGTCTTGAAGCTGGTCAGCAACATCACGATCAGCGGCACCAGGTAGACGGCGCAAGCCAGCAGCAGCGTAGCGTGGATGGTCAGGCGCCCGAGCGTCAGGCGCGGTTGCGCGAAATCAGACATGGCGCTTGCTCCTCAGCTCGGAGTACAGGTAGGGCACGATGATCGCCATCACCGCGCCGAGCATCAGCATGGCGCTCGCCGCACCCAGGCCCATCTGGCCGCGGGTGAAGGTGTGGGCGTACATGAACATCGCCGGCAGATCGCTGGAATAACCCGGGCCACCGGCGGTCATCGCCGCCACCAGGTCGAAGCTCTTGATGGCGATATGGGCCAGGATCATCAACGCACTGAAGAACACCGGTCGCAGGCTCGGCAGCACGATGCGCAGGTAGATGGTCGGCAGGCTCGCACCGTCCACCTGGGCCGCGCGGATGATCGATTGATCGACGCTGCGCAGACCGGCCAGGAACAGCGCCATGACGAAGCCCGAGGCCTGCCATACGGCAGCGATCACCAGGCAGTAGATGACCCGGTCCGGATCGACCAGCCAGTCGAAGCGAAAGCCTTCCCAGCCCCAGTCACGCAACAGCTTGTCCAGACCCAGGCCGGGATTGAGCAGCCATTGCCAGGCGGTACCGGTGACGATCATCGACAGTGCCATGGGGTACAGGTAGATGGTGCGGATCAGCCCCTCGCGGCGGATGCGCTGGTCCAGCAGCACGGCGAGCACGACGCCGATGATCAGGCTGATGGCGATGAACAGGCCGCCGAAGACCAGCAGGTTCTGGCTGGCGACCCACCAGCGGTCGTTGTCCCACAGGCGCTCGTATTGCTGCAGGCCGACCCACTTGTAGCTGGGCATGAAGCGCGAGTTGGTGAACGACAGCAGGAAGGTCCAGCCGATGTAGGCGTAGAAGCCGACCAGCACGATCAGCATGCTCGGCGCCAGGACCAGCTTGGGCAGCCAGCGCTGCAGGGCATCGAGCGGCGAGACCTTGGCGGGCCTGGCGGGAAGCGCGATGGAGCTCATGGAGGTGATCCCTCGTCAGAATCCGGGATGTCGTCGCCCGCGGCACGGGCCTTGGCCTGTACCGGGACAACGGTTCGGGAAATCGGGCGGACGCGGTCCGCCCTTGGCGTCACTGCACGGCCTGGATCGCCGCCGCCAGCTGCCTGGCCGCCTTTTGCGGATCGGCCTTGGGGTCGTTGAAGAAGTTGGTCACGACATCGAACACCGCGCCCTGCACGTAGCTCGACGCGGCCATGCCGTGGGTCAGGCTGGGTTGCAGGCCGCTGCCCTGGGCCGCCGCCTTGAAGTCCTTCATCGACTGCTGGGCGCAGGCGTCGAACTCGCTCATGTCCTGGTCCTGGCGAACCGGGATGGAGCCCTTGTTCTGGTTGAAGAACTTCTGGAACTCCGGCTGCAGCACCGCGCGCGCCAGGTCTTCCTGGGCCTTGCGGTTCTCATCGCTGCTCAGCTTGAACATCGCCAGCGAATCGATGTTGAAGGTGAAGCTGCCCTGAGTGCCGGGAAATGGCAGGCACTGGTAGTCCTTGCCCGCGACCTTGTTGGCGGCCGTGAACTCGCTCTTGGCCCAGTCACCCATGATCTGCATGCCGGCCTTGCCGTCGATGACCATGCCAGTGGCACGGTTCCACTCACGGCCTGCGGCATCAGCGTCGAGGTAATCACGCAGCTTCTTCAGCGCGGTGAAGGCCTGAACCATCTTGTCGCCGGTCAGGGTGTCCTCGTCCAGCTCGACGAATGCCTTGTGGTAGTCGTCCGGCCCGAGAATGCTGAGCACGAAGCCCTCGAACACGGTGCCGTCCTGCCACGGCTGGCCACCGTGGGCGACCGGCACGAAACCGGCTGCCTTGAGCTTCTCGGCAGCGGCAAAGAACTCGTCGAGGGTCTTCGGCGGCGTGGCACCGGCCTTCTCGAATACCTCCGGGTTGATCCACAGCCAGTTGACCCGGTGCACGTTGACCGGCACGGCCACGTAGGAGCCGTCGTACTGCATGATCTTGCTGACCTGCTCGGGCAGCAGCTCGTCCCAGCGTTCGGCCTTGGCGGTGTCGTCGAGGTTGGCGAGCAGGCCGAGTTCGCCCCATTCCTGGATGTCCGGGCCCTTGATCTGTGCGGCGGACGGCGGGTTGCCGGAAACCGCGCGGGTCTTCAGTACGGTCATGGCGGCCTCGCCACCACCACCGGCGACGGCGAAATCCTTCCAGGTGTGGCCTTTCTGCTCGACCATCTTCTGCAGGGTGTCGGCGGCGCGCTTCTCGCCGCCAGAGGTCCACCAGTGCAGGACTTCGACCTCGCCGGCGTGGGCGAGCAATGGCAGGGCAAGGGAAACGGAAAGAGCGAGACGATGGATCGCATTCATGGAGGAGTACCTTCTTGTTTTTATCCGGCAAGTCGTGGGTCGCTTGCGATGGACCGAGTCTATGCCCGGAAAAATGGACACTGGGTAACGAAGGGATGGCCGATGGTCACCAACCGGTTACAAAGGCACGCCACAGGTAACAGGCACGCCCGGCGGGCTTCAGCGCGGTAGTGTGAGGGTCACCCTCAGCCCTCCCTGCTGCAGGTTGCGCATGCTCAGCTCGCCGCCGTGAGCGTGAGCGATGTTGCGCGCGATACCCAGCCCCAGGCCGTAGCCCTGCTGCTGGCCGGAGAGCCGTACATGGGGTTCGAAAACGTGCTCCAGGCGCTGCTCCGGCACACCCGGCCCCTCGTCGTCAACGTGCAGCACCAGCGCCTCCTTGCCATCCTCGACGTGCAGGTGGGCACGCTCGCCATACTTCAGGGCGTTGTCCAGCAGGTTGCCGATGCAGCGCTTGAGTGCCAGCGGCTTGCCGGGGTAAGTCGCCAGCGCGCGTCCATCCAGGGTCACGCGGGTCTGGTCGCAGGCCTGGTACGGCTCGACGATGTGTTCGAGCAACAGATTGAGGTCCACGGCCTCGATGTTCTCGTGGATATCGGTGTCCTTCACGCATTGCAGGGCGCCCTTGACCAGCAGCTCCAGTTCGTCGAGATCGCGGTTGAACTTGACTTGCTGGGCCTCGTCCTCCAGCAGTTCGACCCGCAGCCGCAGCCGTGTGATGGGCGTACGCAGGTCGTGGGAGATGGCGCTGAACAACTGGCCGCGCTCGGTCAGATAGCGGCTGATGCGCTCGCGCATGTTGTTGAAGGCGCGGCTGACCTCGACGATCTCGCTGGCACCGATCTCGGCCAGCGGCCGCACTTCCCCTCCCACCGACAGCTCCCGCGCCGCCTTGGCCAGGCGCTTCAATGGCCGGCTCTGCCAGCGCACCAGCAGGCCGATGAACAGCAGCAGGAAGGCGCTGGTCAGCACGATGAACCACAGCTGCTGCACCGGCAGCCCCTCGTCTTCCAGGCTGACGTAGGGTGCCGGCATCAGCGAGGCGAGATAGAGCCATTCCTGCGGCGCGATCTGGATCTGCGTCACCAGCACCGGTGGCGCCAGCGGTTCGAAGCCCAGCGCGTAGTGGGCCCAGGAGCGCGGCAGCTCCTCGAGCTTGATGCCGCTGTTGAAGATGCGCAGATCGTCCGGGCTGACGAACTCGATGGTCAGGTCCACTGCGCCACCCAGACGCTGGCGCAGCACCTGCTCCACCTCGTGCAGCACCGCACGCTTGCGCGGCGTCTCCGGCAGGATCTTCATCTCCAGCGGCTTGTCGTTGAGCGAGACGAAGAAGCGCGTGCCGCCCATGCTGCGCAGCTGGTCGAGCACCAGCGGTCGGTAGCCCAGCGGCAGCGATCGGAAGTAGCTGACGCTCGCCCCCATCGACTGCGCCAGGCTGCGGGCGCTGGCCAGCAGCCCTTCCATCTGACTGGCGCGCAGCTGTGACAACCAGATCAGGCTCGACAGGCCCTGCGCCAGCAGCACCGCGAGCAGGGTCAGCAACAGCATGCGTCCGAGCAGCGAGCGCGGCACCAGCCGCAGACGCCGCCGCTCAGTGCGCAGATTCATGGTGCGGCGTCACCTGGGTTGCCAACAGATAGCCGCAGCCGCGCACGGTGCGGATCAGCCGGGGCGACTTGCCGGTGTCGCGCAGGCGCTGGCGCAGACGGCTCACCGCCATGTCGACGATGCGCTCCAGCGGCATCACCTCGCGCCCGCGGGTGGCGTTGGCAATGGTGTCGCGGTCGAGGATCTGCTGCGGATGATCGAGAAACAGCTTGAGCAACGCAAAATCGGCACCGGACAGAAAGACTTCCTCGCCATCGGCGTGAAACAGCCGGTGGCTGATCATGTCCAGCCGCCATTCATCGAAGGCCAGCACGTCGCTGCCGCGCTCCTGGGCGAAGCTGACCCGCCGCAGCAAGGCCTTGATCCGCGCCAGCAGCTCGCGTGGGCTGAACGGCTTGCCGAGGTAATCGTCGGCGCCCAGCTCGAGACCGACCACCCGGTCGGCCTCGTCGGAACTGGCGGTGAGCATGATGATCGGCATCGAGGCCAGCCGCTCGTGCTGGCGAATCCAGCGGCAGAGGCTGAAGCCGTCCTCGTCGGGCAACATCACGTCGAGTATCACCAGATCGGCCGGTTCGGCGCACAGCGCGCTGCGAAACTGCGCGCCGTCCGGCACGCCGCGGACCTGAAAGCCCGAGCGGCTGAGATAGGTCTGCAGCAGTTCGCGGATTTCCTGATCGTCGTCGACCAGAAGGATGTTCTTACCTGCTTGGCTCACGTCACGTCCCTTTTCTTGTTGTTATCCGATCGCCCGTCGCCTTTCCCTGCCAGTCGCCTAGACGCCCTCCAGCAGCGATTGCAACGCCACGCCGGCGCCTTCCAGGCCCGGATAAGGCGCGGTCACCAGCCATACCGGCAGGCGATCGAAATAGCCACTCATTTGGCCTTTCTCGCACAGGGCCTCGCAAAAGCCGCTGTGCATGAAGAACTCGGCGAAGCGCGGCACCACGCCGCCGACGATATATACCCCGCCGCGTGCACCGAGCGTCAGCACGTTGTCGCCGACGATGCGCCCCAGCCAGCGGCAGAACTGCTCCAGCACGGCCACGGCGTACGGCTCGCCAGCCAGCGCAGCCTTGGTGATCTCGGCCGGGGAGTCGTGTTCGGCCGCTCGGCCATCCAGCGCGCAACAGGCACGATAGAGCGTCAGCAATCCCGGCCCGCTGAGCACGGCTTCGGCATTCACGTGGCCCTGTGCGCGGTGCAGTTGCGTCCAGATCGCCGCCTCGCGCTCGCTGCCGATCGGCAGACAGATATGCCCGCCCTCGCCCGGCAACGCGCGCCAGCCGCCGCCCACCAGCGGCAGCAGCCCGGCAACCCCCAACCCGGTGCCGGGGCCTATGACCAGACGCGGCCGGCCGGGTTCAGGCTCGCCCTCGCGGACCGTGACGCGCTCGTCATCGCGCAGCCGGGTCATACCCAGGGCCATGGCGGTGAAGTCGTTGATCAGCAGCAGATCCTTCAGGCCCAGTTCGCGGCAGAACGCCTGTCGGCTCAGCTGCCAGTGGTTGTTGGTGAAGCGGAAGTGATCGCCGCTCACCGGCCCGGCACAGGCCAGGCATACTGCTTCCAGCGCATCCAGCGGCTGGCCCACTTCGTCGAGGTAGGCGCGGATTGCCAGCTCCGGACGCGCATGGTCTGCCGTGGGCAGCACGCGAATCTGCTCGATCCGCTGATCGCGCCACAGCGCGAAGCGTGCATTGGTACCACCGATGTCGCCAACCAGCGCTGTCTTCACTTGAGCGCCTCCAGACTCTCGGTGAACGCGCTGGCGCCCTGCTCTGCCGTGCTGAAGGACGCGCGCATGAAGGCGAACAGCTCGCGACCGCAACCGATACCCATGTCTTCCGGGCGGATGGCCGGCTGGCGCGTCGCCCATTCGGCCGGGTCGACCAGCGCCCGCAGCTCGCCGGTCTCGCCATCGACGCGGATGATGTCGCCATCACGGACCAGCGCCAGCGGCCCACCGTCCAGCGCCTCCGGGCAGACATGGATGGCCGCCGGCACCTTGCCGGAGGCGCCGGACATGCGCCCGTCGGTAACCAGCGCCACCTTGTAGCCGCGGTCCTGCAGCACGCCAAGGAAGGGCGTGAGCTTGTGCAACTCCGGCATGCCATTGGCCTTCGGCCCCTGGAAACGCACCACGGCGATGAAATCGCGCTCCAGCTCGCCGGCCTTGAAAGCGGCTGCCAGCTCGCTCTGGTCGATGAACACCCGTGCCGGCGCCTCGACCACACGATGCTCCGGCGCCACGGCCGAGATCTTGGTCACGCCGCGCCCCAGGTTGCCTTCCAGCACACGCAGGCCGCCCTCCGGGGAGAAGGGCCGCTCTGCCGGACGCAGGATGGTTTCGTCCAGGCTCTGAGCGGGCCCATCGCGCCAGACCAGCTTGTCACCGTCGAGGAACGGCTCCTGGATATAGCGGCGCAGGCCCTTGCCAACCACCGTGTGCACATCCTCATGCAGCAAGCCGGCGTCGAGCAGCGTGCGCACCATGAAGGGTACGCCGCCGCAGGCATGGAAATGGTTCACATCGGCCTGACCGTTGGGGTAGACCTTGGCCAGGGTCGGCACCACCTCGGAAAGGTCGGCCATGTCCTGCCAGGTCAGCTGGATGCCGGCGGCGCGGGCGAATGCCGGAATATGCAGGGTGTGGTTGGTCGACCCGCCGGTGGCGTTGAGCGCGACCACCGAATTGACGATGGACTTCTCGTCGACCACCTGGCACAGCGGCGTGTAATTGCCAGCCTGATGGGTCAGGCGGGTGACCTGCTGCGCGGCTTCGCGGGTCAGCGCATCGCGCAGCGGCGTGTAGGGATTTACGAACGAGGAGCCCGGCAGGTGCAGACCCATGATCTCCATCACCACCTGATTGGTGTTGGCGGTGCCGTAGAAGGTACAGGTGCCCGGGCTGTGGTAGGACTTCATTTCCGATTCCAGCAGCTCCTCGCGGCTCGCCTTGCCTTCGGCGTAGCGCTGGCGCACCGCGGCCTTTTCCTTGTTGGGGATGCCCGATGGCATCGGCCCACCCGGTACGAAGATCGTCGGCAGATGGCCGAAGCGCAGCGCACCGATCATCAGCCCCGGGACGATCTTGTCGCAGATGCCGAGCATCAGCGCGGCGTCGAACATGTTGTGCGACAGCGCCACCGCGGTGCTCATGGCGATCACTTCGCGACTGGCCAGGCTCATCTCCATGCCCGCCTCGCCCTGGGTCACGCCGTCGCACATTGCCGGCACGCCGCCGGCGAACTGGCCGACCGAACCAATCTCGCGCAGCGCCTGGCGGATCATCTCCGGAAAATGCTCGTAGGGCTGATGCGCCGAAAGCATATCGTTGTATGCCGACACGATCGCGACGTTCGCCGCGTTCATCAGGCGCAGGCTCTGCTTGTCCTGAGTGGAATTGCAGCCGGCGACGCCATGGGCGAAGTTGGCGCATTGCAGCCCGCCTCGCTGAGGGCCCTCGCTGGCAGCGGCGGCCATCATCGCGAGGTAACGCTCACGCGTCTTGCGGCTGCGCTCGACCAGGCGCTCGGTGACTTCCAGAACTCGCGGGTGCATGCGTCTCTCCTGCTGCGGAATTTTGTTCTTCGACAACCATAAACCATCCGGAGTCGGTTGGCGTTCGGACAGGACGCAAGGCCAATGGTTGCGCACGACATGCAGCTGCAGAGCTATGCCCCCAGCGGCCGGCTGCAGCGAGGCCGCCGGCGCCCCGGCGACAGGCCTGGGCTCAGGGGGTCGATTGCTCCTCGTCGGAGTCGATATCCGCGGCTTGCGCTTCGAGCAGGTCGTCGAAGTCGGTCTTGAGCCCCTGTTCCATGCCATCGAGTTCAGCCAGCAGGCTACGGAAGCTGGTCTGCTCGCGCGCGGGCGCCTGCGGCTCGTCCAACGTCTCGTCGGCGCGGGCCTGCAGGGCGACCGGCACGGCCGCATCGTCGTCGAGCAACGGGCGCAGCTCGGGCTCCATTTCCCGCAGCACGGCCAGCGGCGGCAGTTCGTCGAGGTTCTTCAGATTGAAATGGTCGAGGAATTGTCGGGTGGTGGCGAACATCGCCGGGCGCCCCGGCACGTCACGATGGCCAACCACGCGAATCCACTCGCGCTCCTGCAATGTCTTGACGATCTGGCTGTTGACCGCAACGCCGCGAATGTCCTCGATCTCGCCACGGGTGATGGGCTGGCGGTAGGCGATCAGCGCCAGGGTTTCCAGCAGCGCCCGGGAATAACGCTGCGGACGCTCCTCCCAGAGCCGCCCGACCCAGGGCGAGAAGCGCTGGCGCACCTGCAGACGATAACCGCTGGCCACCTCCTTGAGTTCGAAGGCGCGCCCCTTGCAGGACTTGTCCAGGACTTCGAGGGCCTTCTTCAGCTGCGCCGACGAGGGTCGTTCATGCTCCTCGAACAGCTCGCCAAGGCGCTCCAGGGAGAGCGGCTTGCCGGACGCGAGCAGAAAGGCTTCGAGCAGCGAAGCGAGATCCTTGGGATCGGACAGGTCCACGGTTGACTCCTGCAAATATCTATTCGGTTCGACTGCGCACATGGATAGGCGCGAAGGGCTCGTTCTGCACCAGCTCGACCAGCGATTCCTTGATCAGCTCGAGTACGGCCATGAAGGTCACCACCACGCCAAGGCGCCCTTCTTCCACATGGAACAGCGCCACGAAGGGGACGAAACCGCCCCCCTTCAGACGCTCAAGCACCTCGCTCATCCGCTCGCGGGTCGACAGCGCCTCGCGGGTCACCTGGTGGCTCTCGAACATGTCGGCACGGCGCAGCACCTCGGCCATGGATACCAGCAGTTCCTCCAGGCTGACATCCGGCAGCAGCTTGCGCGCCCTGGCATCCGGGGCATCGAGGCGTGGCACCTGCAGGTCGCGACCGACCCGCGGCAGCTCGTCCAGATCCTCGGCGGCGGCCTTGAAGCGCTCGTACTCCTGCAGCCGGCGGATCAGCTCGGCGCGCGGGTCGTCTTCCTCTTCGGCGGCTTCGGCCGAGCGCGGCAACAACATGCGCGACTTGATCTCGGCGAGCATGGCGGCCATCACCAGGTATTCGGCGGCCAGTTCCAGACGCACCGACTTCATCAGCTCGACGTAGCCCATGTACTGGCGGGTGATTTCCGCCACCGGGATGTCGAGGATGTCGATGTTCTGCTTGCGGATCAGATAGAGCAGCAGGTCCAGCGGGCCTTCGAACGCTTCGAGAAAGACTTCCAGCGCATCCGGCGGTATGTACAGGTCCAGCGGCAGCTCGGTAACCGCCTCGCCATAGACCAGCGCCAGGCGCAGCTGCTCGCCGGGCTGAGTCGATTCGTGGCTCTGGGGTTCGGTCTGCATGGTCTTCCTCGAAGCTGCGCGGGCGCGTCAGCGGTAATTCAGGCCCATCGCCTGACGCACGTCGATCAGCGTCTCACGGGCTTCGTCGCGGGCGCGCTCGGCTCCCTCGGCCAGGATGCTGCGTACCAGATCGGGGTTCTGCTCGTAATCCAGCGCGCGTTCCTGCAGCGGCGCAAGATCGGCCTTGATCGAATCGATCAGCGGTGCCTTGCATTCCAGGCAGCCGATGCCGGCGCTGCGACAACCCTGCTCGGCCCACTGACACACTGCCTCCTCGGAATGCGCCAGATGCATCTGCCACACCGGGCAGCGCGTCGGCTCGCCGGGGTCGCTGCGGTGCACGCGCGCCGAGTCGGTGGGCATGCGGCGGATCTTCTCCTCGATCTCGGTCGGCGTATCCCGCAGATAGATGGCGTTGCTGTTGGACTTGGCCATCTTGCCGCCGTCGAGCCCGGACAGCTTAGGCGCCTCGCCGAGCAGCGCCTGCGGCTCGGGCAACAGCAGCTTGCCGCAGCCCTCCAGGTAGCCGTACAGCCGCTCCTGGTCGCCGATGGTGATGGTCTGCTGCTCCTTGATCACCGCGCGCGCGGTATTCAGCGCCTCGACGTCGCCCTGCTCCTGATAGCTCTTGCGCAGGCTGACATAGAGCCTGGAGGTTTTCTTGCCGAGCTTGCGGATCGCCGCCTCCGCCTTGCTCTCGAAGTCGTCCTCACGGCCGTAGAGGTGATTGAAGCGGCGCGCCACGTCGCGGGCGAATTCGATATGCGGCAGCTGGTCGGCCCCGACCGGCACCAGTCCCGCGCGGTACAGCAGGATGTCCGCCGCCTGCAGCAGCGGATAGCCAAGAAAGCCGTAGGTGTCGAGGTTCTTGTCCTGCAGGTTCTGCTGCAGTTCCTTGTACGACGGCACCCGCTCCAGCCAGCCCAACGGACAGATCATCGACAGCAAGAGGTGCAGCTCGGCGTGTTCGGGCACCTGCGACTGAATGAACAGCGTGGCCGAGCTCGGGCTGACCCCGGCGGCCAGCCAGTCCACCGCCATGCTCATGACGTTCTGTGAGATTTCGCCGGAACTCTCGTAGTCGGTGGTCAGCGCATGCCAGTCGACGATGCAGAAGAAGCATTCGTACTCGTGCTGCAGCCTGACCCAGTTCTTCAATACGCCGTGGTAGTGGCCAAGGTGCAGTCGGCCGCTGGGGCGCATACCGGAAACCACACGCCGTTGTGAATCCATGGAGCTCAAAAGAGTGTCCTTGCTTAATTGGCCTGTTTGGTAGGTTCAGTTGGTCAAGTCTGGCGCCCGTAGCTCCATCGCCGCACCTTGCCATAGCCGGCCATGACTCGTCGCAGCGCCTGGTCTCGGAGACATGTTCATCGAACCTGCCTCAATCCACTCACCGCCCAGGCCAGATGATGTTGTACAGGCACACATGGCCATTCAGGCTCAGGCCATGAAGGGTTCGGGATCGCCGCAGCCGACCCGCACCACCTCCGGCTGATCATCGACCAGGCTGACCACGGTCGAGGCCTCGAGGCCACCGTACCCGCCATCGATGATCAGGTCCACCTGGTGCTCCAGGGCGTCGCGCATCTCGTACGGATCGCTCATTGGCAGGTCTTCGCCAGGCAGGATCAGGCTGACGCTCATCAGCGGCTCGCCGAGCTCTTCCAGTAACGCCTGGGCGATCGGCAATGCCGGTACGCGCAGCCCGATGGTGCGACGTTTGGGATGCAGCAGCATGCGCGGCACTTCGCGCGTCGCCGTGAGAATGATCGTGTAGGGACCGGGCAGATGCGCCTTGAGCAGGCGGAAGGCGGCGGTGTCGACCTTGGCGAACAGGCCCAGCTGCGACAGGTCGCGGCAGGCCAGGGTGAAGTTGTGCTTGTCGTCGAGCTGACGCAGCCGGCGGATGCGCTCGATGCCGGCCTTGTTGCCCATCGAGCAGCCGATGGCATAACTGGAATCGGTGGGATACACCACCACCCCGCCCTTGCGGATGATCTCCACGGCCTGCTTGATCAGGCGCGGTTGCGGGTTGTCCGGATGGATCTGAAAGAACTGGCTCATGGGAACTCCCTGTTCAGCTGGCAGCAGGTAGGCGGCGCTCATGGTCGAAATGTCTCCAGAGTGGCGACAGATCCTCCGGCAGGTTGCGATACAGCCCCAGCTCCGACCAGTCGCCCGGTGCGTGGAAGTCGCTGCCCACGGTGGCCATCAGGCCGAACTCGCGCGCCAGGATCGACAGACCGCCAACCTGCTCCAGCGGCTGCATGCCGTTGACCACCTCAAGCGCATGGCCGCCCGCCGCGACGAAATCGACGACGAGGCGACGGCGCTTGCTGCGGGTGAAATCGTACTGCCATGGATGCGCCAGGCTGATCCAGGCACCCGCCTCGCGCAAGGTCCGAACCGTCTGCTCGAGGCTCGGCCAGTGCTGCTTCACGTCACCGAGCTTGCCGGAGCCGAGCCACTTGCGAAACGCCTCGGCACGATCGCGGACATGGCCGGCACGCACGAGGAACTCCGCGAAGTGGGGACGAGCCGGCGCGTTGCCGCTGTCGCCCAGCTCCTGCTGGATCGCCCGTGCGCCCTCCAGCGCGCCTGGCATGCCCTTGGCCTCGAGCCGCTGGGCGATCTGTTCGGCCCGCCGCCAGCGCCCTTCGTGCAGCTGCGTGATCGCCTGCTGCAACGCTGGCGCATCGGCGGCGAAGGCATAGCCCAGTACATGAATGGTAGCCCCGTTCCACAGGCACGAGAGTTCGATGCCGTTTACCAGCTGCAACCCCAGCGCCAACGCAGCCGCCCGAGCCTCGGCGAGGCCATCGACGGTGTCGTGGTCGGTGAGCGCCAGCAGCTGGACCCCGCGCCCATGGGCACGCTCCACCAGCTTGGTTGGCGCCAGCACGCCATCGGAGGCAGTGCTGTGGCAATGCAGATCGACGATCATCAGGTAACGCACTCCAGTGAGGTGCCGGCACCTCGCGAAAAACTGTCCGACAAGCCCGGTTCAGCAAGACAGCGCGGGCGAACGGCCGGCTAGTCTAACGCCGCGCCGGGGCTTTGGCTTGCACCAGCGGCACCCGGCGCCGCGAAACCTTCTGCTTCGACCGCCGATCCCGCTTGCCGTGCGATGCATCCTTGATCCAGGCAGTTTCCCGCCAGGCGCCGTTTGCTATGATGCCGCGCTGCTGGCCTGTGGGCGTCGACGCCCTGGCTGGCACACGCCAGCCCCACCCGGCGTGGATGCAATACTTTTTTTTACGCCGCAACCCACGCGAACGAGGAACGACCATGCTGTACGCCGTTATCGCCACCGACGCACCGAATTCCCTGCAGGACCGCCTCGCCACCCGCCCGGCCCACCTGGCGCGCCTGGAGCAGCTCAAGAACGAAGGTCGCCTGGTGCTCGCCGGCCCGCATCCTGCCATCGACAGCAACGACCCGGGCGAAGCCGGTTTCAGCGGTAGCCTGGTGGTCGCCGAGTTCGATTCGCTGGAAGCTGCACAACAGTGGGCCGATGCCGATCCATACAAGGCCGCCGGCGTTTACGTGAATGTGGTGGTCAAGCCCTTCAAGAAAGTGCTGCCCTGAGCCGACACAGCGGGGATAGCGAATCCGCCCGGCTGCTGGTCTTCCACGGCCTCGTAAGGAAATAGGAGTTCCGATGCGTCAACGACCGCTTTCCCTGCTGCTTGCCCTGACCCTGCTGGCCCCTGCGCTGCAGGCTGAAGAAACATCAAGCGTACCGACCGTGCCGGTTGACGAAGCCAGCGAAGCCGCACCGATCGAAGCGCAGCAGACCGCCACCGAGCCCCGCGCGGCACGCCTGGCCAGCGATACCACCGAAGCCCTGCTGCTGCGTCTGCGCGAGGAAAACCGCCGGCTGCGCATGCAGTTGCAAGCCGAGCAGTCGAAGGTTCTGCCGGCGCTGCTGAACGAGCAGCAGCAATGGTTCGCGGTGGGCGGAGCCGTTGGCGTCACCAGCTTCTTACTGGGCCTGCTGGTGACGCGCGGCCGGCGTCGGCGCCAGTGGCTCAATTGAGTAACAGGCAAACATGAGCGAATTGCTGCTTATCGATGATGATCAGGAGCTGTGCGAGCTGCTGATCAGCTGGCTCGCACAGGAAGGCTTCGTCGCCCATGCCTGCCATGACGGGCAGAGCGCGAAGCAGGCGTTGGCGCAGTATCAGCCCGCCGCGGTAGTACTGGATGTGATGCTGCCGGACGGCAGCGGCCTTGAACTGCTCAAGCAGCTGCGCAGCGAACATCCGGACCTGCCGGTGTTGATGCTGTCCGGCCGTGGCGAACCGCTGGACCGCATTCTCGGCCTCGAACTCGGTGCCGACGACTATCTGGCCAAGCCCTGCGACCCGCGCGAACTGACCGCGCGTTTGCGAGCTGTGCTGCGCCGCAGCCAACCGGCAGCCGCGCCCAGCCAGCTCGAACTCGGCGACCTCAGCTACAGCCCCGCCCGCGGCGTTGCCAGTGTCGGCGGGCATGACGTCAGCCTGACGCTGTCCGAAGGCCGCATCCTTGAGGCCCTGCTGGCCCAGGCCGGCGAGCCGATCGACAAGCAGGCCCTGGCCCAGCACGCCCTGGGTCGCAAGCTCACGCTCTACGACCGCAGCCTGGACATGCATGTCAGCAACCTGCGCCGCAAACTGGGCCCGCACGCCGACGGCAGCCCGCGGATCGTCGCCCTGCGCAGCCGTGGCTATCTCTATTCGGCCTGATCGTGCCCGGCTGATCGTCTTTACCGAGGCTTTACCCTGGGCTGACCGCCCTTGACCTTGCGCTGCGTAGACTGAACTCATCCGGTCACCGACCAGCCGCCAGCTTCTTCGATGCCGCGGCGGCACGACCGGTTTCCCTACATAGGAGAGTTTCATCATGCGCAAATCACTCGTAGCCCTAGTGTTCGCAGCCGCCCTGCCGACCCTCGCCTTTGCCATGCCCGGTGGCATGCACGACGGCCCCCATGGCGGCAAAAGAGCCCCGCACATGTTCCAGGAGCTGGACCTGACAAAGGAACAGCAGCGCGAAATGCGCAAGCTGATGGGCGAACAGATGAAGCAGCGCCAGGCGATCACCCAGCGCTACCTCAACAAGTTGCCCGAAGCCGAACGCCAGGCCATGCAGAAGGATCTGGACGCCAGTCGGGAAAAGACTCACCAGAGCATGCGCGCCCTGCTCAAGCCGGAGCAGCAGAAAGCCTTCGATGAAGGCCTGAAGAAAATGGAAGAAAAGCGCGCCGAACGCGCCGAATTCCTCAAGTGGAAGGCCGAGCGCGATCAGAAGAACTGATCCGGCGGTCCATCTGATACCCCGCCCGGCAGCGTCCGCCCGTCATGTGATGGGCGAAGCGTGCCGGGCTTTTTGCCGTGGAGAGACCCGGTGCGATCACTGTTCTGGCGCATACTCGCAACCTTCTGGCTGGCCATTGCCCTGGTCGCCGGCCTGGCGATGCTGCTCGGCCATGCACTGAACCAGGATGCCTGGATTCTCGGTCGGCATCCCGCCTTGCAGGGCCTGGCCGAGACCTGGACCGAAGTGTACGAGCGCCAGGGCCCGCTGGCCGCTCAGCGGCTGCTCGAACAGCACCGCCATCGTGCACGGGTCGATGTACAGGTACTGGCGGAAAACGGCCAGCCGATCATCCGCGGTACCTTCCCCGCCCGCGCTGCCGCCTTCGAGGCGCGCCATCAGGATCGCGAGCGCCCACTGCCCTGGCGACGCCTGACCGCCGACTACACCAGCCCGACCACCGGCGAAACGTACCTGTTCATCTACCGTATTCCGCATCCCGAACTGCAGGCCTGGCACCGCGGCAGCCTGGCCTGGCCGCTGAGTGCGCTGGGCATCGCTCTGGTGGTGCTGACCGGCTTCAGCCTGCTGCTGACGCTCTCCATCACCCGACCGCTGGATCGCCTGCGCCGTGCCGTGCACGACCTCGGCCAGACGACCTATCAGCAGCAGTCGCTGGCGCGCCTGGCGACCCGCCGCGACGAGCTCGGCGTGCTGGCCAGCGATTTCAATCGCATGGGTGCGCGCTTGCAGGCACTGATCGGCAGCCAGCGACAGTTGCTGCGCGACGTGTCCCACGAATTGCGCTCGCCGCTGGCGCGACTGCGCATTGCCCTGGGCCTGGCCGAGCGCGCCACGCCCAGCGAACGCGAGGTGATCTGGCCACGGCTGGCCAAGGAATGCGACCGCCTGGAGGCGTTGATCAGCGAGATTCTGGAACTCTCGCGGCTGGATGCCGAGCCCGGCGCGGCAATCGACGTCGATCTGCCCGATATGTTCGAACAGCTGAAGGACAACGCCCGTATCGTCGCCCCCACGCAACGTATCGACAGTCGCGTCGAACCCGGCATCCGCTACACGGGCTGGCCGGATATGCTCGAGCGTGCGCTGGACAATCTGCTGCGCAATGCCCTGCGCTTCAATCCAGAAGGGGTGCCGGTGGAGCTGCGCGCCCAGCACGACGGCCAGGACCTGGTGATCAGCGTTCGCGACCATGGCCCCGGCGTGGCCGACGAGCACCTGCCCCAGCTCAGCGAGCCTTTCTTCCGGGCTCCCGGGCAGACCGCGGCCGGGCATGGCCTGGGGCTGGCCATCGCCCGACGCGCCGCCGAGCGCCACGGCGGCCAACTGCAACTGGCCAATCACCCCGACGGCGGCTTCGTCGCCCGCCTGCGGCTGCCGCTGGCCGGCCCGGCGAACAGAACCTCAGACGATCCGGCGTCTCACTGAGCGTTCCAACGCTGGACGAAGTCCTTGGGCTCCAGAACCGGCACGCTGCGTACGCGCCCTTCCGGCGTACCCATATAGAGAAAGCCCAGCAGGCGCTCCTGCTCGGTCAACCCGAGGCCCTCGAGCACCCGCGGATCGTAGGAAAACTCCCCGGTGCGCCACACCGCTCCGATGCCCTGGGCATGCGCCGCGAGCAGCAGGCCATGAGCCGCGCAGCCGGCAGCCAGCAGCTGCTCGCCCTCGGGCACCTTCGGATGCGGCTTCACGCTGGCGATCACTAGTACCAGCATCGGTGCGCGCAGTGGCATGTTGCGTGCCTTCTGCAGCGCCTCCTCGGCGGCACCGGCATCCCGCTCACGCAGGGCCGCGGCGAACAGCTCGCCAAGCTTGTGGCGGGCATCGCCTTCGATGATGAGGAAGCGCCACGGGTGTAGCTGACCATGATCCGGAGCGCGCAGCCCGGCACGGAACATCAGGTCGAGTTGATCGGCAGTGGGGGCCGGCTCGCACAGGCGAGTGACCGAAACGCGATTGAGCAGCAGATCCAGAGCGTCCATCCATTACCTCCTAAGGCGGTCGGACATTCTAGAGGCTGTTGCCGCCTTATCGCGAGTGATGGCTGGCCGACAGCTCAGCCGATGCCCCGGCTCAGGCGACCCGATCCGGCGACAGATGGGGCTGCAGCGGCGGCACCAGCGGCGGCAGGCCATGAGCGGCACGGGCGGCATCGCAGTGCGGGTTGTGCTCGCCATTCTCCCAGGAGGCCTCGAACTCGCGACAGGTGCTCGAACGCTGCTCGTACATGCTGCAGCGCACGCCGCAGCCCACGTCTCCCAGCAGACCGACGCAGCGTGCCGGCTTGCTGTCGGTGCCGAGCATGGCGACATGGAACGGCGACACCTGAACGGTCAGATGGTCCGGCACTGCACCACCCGCCGATACGCATTCGCCAAAATAGAAGGACACACGAAAGTACGCGCAGCAGGCGCCGCACGTGAGGCAGGGATTGTCGATGGACATGGCAGGTGAACACCCAGAGACCGGAATGGGCCGGCGCCCGGGCGGCTATTCTATTCATGCCGATGGGCTTGGGAAGGGGCCGGGGCCACGCCGCGAAAACATTTTTCAATGATCCGCCGAGCGGTTTACTGCCACCGCGACGCGAGTAGAATGTCGGCCCCTCTTTCACCCGTGCCGAGCACCTTCTACATGGCCCTGCCGACCCTGCGCATCATCGGTTTCATCCTCGGCATTTTCCTCATCACCCTTGCCGTCAGCATGATCATCCCGATGCTGACACTGCTGGCCTACGAGCGCACCGACGACCTGCAGGCCTTCATCTGGGGCAGCCTGATCACCTTCTCCTGCGGCTTCGCCCTGGTCGCCCCGGGCAAGCCGGCCAATACCCACCTGCGCCCGCGCGACATGTACTTCCTGACGACCATCAGCTGGGTGGTGGTCTGTTGCTTCGCCGCGCTGCCGCTGATGCTGATCCAGCACATCAGCTATTCGGATGCCTTCTTCGAGACCATGTCGGGCATCACCACCACCGGCGCGACGGTACTCTCGGGCCTGGACAGCGCGTCGCCCGGCCTGCTGATGTGGCGGTCACTGCTGCACTGGCTGGGCGGCATCGGCTTCATCGGCATGGCCATCGCGATCCTGCCGCTGCTGCGCGTAGGCGGCATGCGGCTGTTCCAGACCGAATCCTCGGACTGGTCGGAGAAGGTCATGCCGCGCTCGCACGTGGCCGGGCAGTATCTGCTGGTGATCTACGTGACCTTCACCATCGCGGCCTTCATCGCCTTCCTGCTGACCGGCATGGGCGCCTTCGACGCCATCAACCATGCCATGTCCACCGTCGCCACCGGCGGCTTCTCCACCTCGGACGCCTCGATGGGCAAGTTCGGCCCCTCCGCCCACTGGGTCGCGGTGTTCTTCATGATCGTCGGCAGCCTGCCGTTCACGCTGTACGTGATGACCCTGCGCGGCCACCGCACTGCGCTGTTCAGGGATCAGCAGGTGCGTGGCTTCGTGCTCATGCTGGCCATCACCAGCGTGCTGTTCAGCGGCTGGTACTGGCTGAACAACGATGTACCGGCGCTGGATGCACTGCGCATCGTCACTTTCAGCGTGGTATCGGTGGTCACCACAACCGGCTTCGCGGTGGACGACTACACCCAGTGGGGCGGCTTCGCGGTCATGGCGTTCTTCTACCTGACCTTTATCGGCGGCTGCTCGGGCTCGACCTCAGGCGGCCTGAAGATGTTCCGCTTCCAGGTGGCCTATTCGCTGCTGCGCGCCAACTTCAAGCAGCTGATCCATCCCCGCGCGGTGATCCGGCAGCAGTACAACGGCCACAACCTCGACGAGGAAATCGTCCGTTCGATCCTCACCTTCTCGTTCTTCATCACGATGACCATCGGTGTGCTGGCGCTGTGTCTGGCACTGCTGGGCCTGGACCCGATCACCGCACTGACCGGCGCGGCGACCGCCGTGTGCAACGTCGGCCCCGGGCTGGGCGAGATCATCGGGCCGGCCGGCAACTTCTCCACATTGCCGGACACCGCCAAGTGGCTGCTGTCGATCGGCATGCTGCTCGGCCGCCTGGAAATCATCACCGTGCTGGTGCTACTGACCCCGGCCTTCTGGCGTCACTGATCAGGCCGCGGCGCCGGAGCCGCGCTTGAACAAGCGGCCACCCAGCGTCACCAGCCCCAGCACGACAGCGCCGACGAGGATGCCGAATGCGGCATCCAGCAGGGTCGGCAGCAACCCGCCCAGTACCGCACCGACGTAAGGCAGCCCAAGTGCTTCGTGGGCGCTGGTCTCGATGAAATGATGCAGTGCGCGGATGCCATGAGTAAGGATGCCGCCGCCCACCATGAACATCGCCGCGGTACCGATGACCGATAGCGATTTCATCAGCCAGGGCGCTACCCGCAGGATGCCCCGCCCCGTTGAACTGGCCAGGCCACTGGCACGCTTGCTCAAGGCGAGCCCCAGGTCGTCGAGCTTCACGATCGCTGCCACCAGGCCATAGACGCCCACCGTCATCAGAATCGCGATGCCGACCAGGACCGCCACCTGCTGGTTGAACGAAGCCGCCGCTACCGTACCCAGGGTGATCGCGATGATCTCTGCGGAAAGGATGAAGTCGGTGCGCACCGCGCCGGCGATCTTGCGTTTCTCGAACGCCACCATGTCCACCGCTGGGTCGGCCAGCGCTCTCGCCGTCTCGGCATGTTCGCCGTCTTCCTTGTGCAGGAAGCGATGCGCCAGCTTCTCGAATCCCTCGTAGCAGAGAAACGCCCCGCCGAGCATCAGCAGCGGCGTGATTGCCCAGGGGGCGAAGGCGCTGATCAACAATGCCGCCGGCACCAGGATCGCCTTGTTGCGCAGCGACCCTTTGGCCACAGCCCAGACCACTGGCAGCTCGCGGTCAGCCTTCACGCCGGTCACCTGTTGGGCGTTGAGGGCGAGATCGTCGCCCAGAACCCCGGCGGTTTTCTTCGCCGCGACCTTTGTCATGACCGACACATCGTCGAGCACGGTCGCAATATCATCGATCAGCGCAAGCAGGCTGCTGGCCAATTTCGTTCTCCATCGTGTTGATGTGCAGAGCGCCTTAGCTAAGGCTTCGGCTACGGATACAGGTTCCTAGCGCCGCGCGCGAGCGGCCAGGCGGTATTCTCCAGGCGTCACGCCGAACCAGCGCTTGAAGGCCCGATAGAAATTGCTCGGATCGGCGAAGCCGAGCAAGTAGGCGATTTCCAGCGGCGCCAGGTCAGGTTGCGCAAGATACTGCTCTGCCAGGTCGCGGCGCGTGTCGTCCAGCAACTGCTGGAAGCTGCCGCCCTCCTCCTGCAGGCGCCGCTGCAGCGTTCTTTCCGACAGGCACAGGGCCTGGGCGACCGCCTCGCGCCGGGGTTCGCCTTGCGGCAACAGACGGCACAGGATCTGTCGCGCACGGTGCATCACCCGGCTGTCGGCGAAGCGCGACAGGTATTCCCCGGCGAAGCGGTCATGCAGTTGCGCCAGCGCCTCGTTGGCGGTCGGCAGCGGCGTGTTCACATCGGCCTCGCGGAACAGCAGGGCATAGCGCGGCGCGCCGAAGCGCAGCGGCGCCTGGAACAGCTGACGATAGGGTTCGAGATCGGCAGGCTGCGGCCCCTGAAAGCAGACCTCCAGCGGCCGCAGCGCGTCTCCGGTCAACCAGCGGCAGAAGGTCAGGCAACCGGCGAGCGAGCCTTCCGCGCTCTGCGGCGCAGGTGGCAGACGGTCGCCCTGAATGGTCAGGCTCAACCGATAGCCCTGGGCGCATGGCTGAAAGTCGAGATCGGCGCCCTCGGCGATGATTCGCTGATAGCGCACCAGACGGGCGAAGCCCTCTTTCAGATTCCGGCTGGACATCAGCGCGTAGCCCACCACATTCAGCGCCGCAGGTCGTACCTGCCGCGCCATGTTCAGGCCGACTGCCGGGTCGCCGGAAACCGCCACGGCGCGATGCCAGAGCCGGGTCATGTCGTCCTGCGCGAAACGCGCGTCGGGGTCCTGCAGTGCCGCATAGTCCAACCCGAGCTCGGCGAACAGCGCACGGCAATCGAGCCCGGCCGACTCCAGCGCCTGGACGATTCCCTGTGCCCAGCTCGAGGATGTGGTGCGTTCAGTCATGTTGTTGTTCTTCGAATGGTCGGGCGGCTGCGCACAAGGCTACTAAACTGGCCGTGATTGTCACTGACTCGCAAGCTTCGCGCTCACTAAGCTGTCCGCGACAATAACAGGAGGTACGCCATGAGTACGCAAACCGCCGAACGCTTCACCCGCTTTGCCGATTTCTATCCGTTCTACCTGGCCGAGCACAGCAACCCGACCTGTCGCCGTCTGCATTTCGTTGGCAGCCTGCTGGTCCTGGCGATTCTCGGCTACGCCCTGATCACCCAGCAGTGGCTGTGGCTGCTGGCGATGCCTGTGGCCGGTTACGGTTTCGCCTGGGTCGGCCATTTCGTCTTCGAGAAAAATCGTCCCGCGACCTTTCAGTATCCGCTGTACAGCCTTCTCGGCGACTGGGTCATGTTCAAGGACATGCTGACCGGCCGCGTCCGCTTCTGAGTGCGACGCCAGCAGCATATCCGACCAGCGTATGCGCACTTTCGACGCTCTGGTTTGGCGATGCGGCGCGGCTTGGTTATGATCTGTCGGCTGTCGCCCGGACCGGTCATCGCCGAGCTGGCTCCGCGGCGGCGAGACTGAAACCTGCGCGATTCGGTCGGAGCCACCATCATCGATGCCTGGCGCCGATCCCGCCCGGTGGCAGTCTGCAAGGCGCATAGAAAAAGGCGTCGATAAATCTACCAGGGATCGTACGCATAATGACTTCCACCAGGGTTGAGCGCCGCAATGGGCTCGCCACTCGCCCGTTGCGCGAGTACTACTCCCGCGTGCTCGCCTATCTGATCTGCGCCGCGACCATTGCCGCTGGTACCTACATCCAGTACTTCTCGATGGACCTGCTGTGGATGGTGCCGTACACCCTGCTCTATCCGCACCTGGCCTATCACCTGAGCTACCGCTTCAAGCGCGATCATCCGGAACGCACGGCACAGGTCCTGCTCTGCCTCGACGCCATGAACGCCGGTGCCGGCATCCTGCTGCTCGGCTTCTCCATCGTGCCCAGCCTGATGTTCCTGCTGACCCTAAGCTTCAGCGCCCTGGTGAGCGGCAGCCTGCGCAACCTGGCCATGGCGCTGCTCTGCGTGGGCATCGGCATCGGCCTGGCATACCCCGTGGTGAGTCTGCATTACCAGGGCGTCACCCCGCCGCTGGTCTCGCTGGTCAGCATTCTGTTTACGACATTCTACGTCTGCGCCACCGCCTATTTCGTTCACCAGCAGGGGGTGCGCCTGGCGCTGGCGCGCAAGGAAATCGAACTGGAACAGGCCAAGGCCGCGCGCCTGGCCCGCAACCTGGCCAAGTATCTGTCGCCACAGGTCTGGGAATCGATCTTCACCGGCAAGCGCAGCGTTCGCCTGGAAACCCAGCGCAAGCGGCTGACGGTGTTCTTCTCTGATATCAAGGGCTTCACCGAGCTCTCCGAAGAGCTGGAAGCAGAAGCCCTGACCGACCTGCTCAACAACTACCTCAATGAAATGTCGAAGATCGCCCTCAAGTACGGCGGCACCATCGACAAGTTCGTCGGCGACTGCGTGATGGTGTTCTTCGGCGACCCGTCCAGCCAGGGCGCCAAGAAAGACGCGGTGGCGGCCGTTTCCATGGCCATCGCCATGCGCAAGCACATGAAGGTACTGCGCCAGCAATGGCGCGCGCGGGGCATCACCCGCCCGCTGGAAATCCGCATGGGCGTCAACACAGGCTACTGCACGGTGGGCAACTTCGGTGCCGACACCCGCATGGACTACACCATCATCGGCCGCGAAGTGAACCTGGCCAGCCGCCTGGAAAGCGCGGCCGAGGCCAGCGAGATCCTGGTCTCTCACGAAACCTATTCGCTGGTAAAAGACGTGATCATGTGCCGCGACAAGGGGCAGATCGCGGTCAAGGGTTTCTCCCGTCCGGTACAGATCTACCAGGTGGTGGACTTCCGCCGCGACCTGGGCGCGACCAACAGCTTCGTCGAGCACGAGCTACCAGGCTTCTCCATGTACCTGGACACCAACGGCGTGCAGAACTTCGACAAGGAGCGGGTAATCCAGGCGCTGCAACAGGCCGCCGAGAAACTCCGCGACAAGGTCATCCTCTGATTTACTGATTGGCGGGCTGGCAGCGTGCGGTTACCGTGTCCGGTCCGCAGAGCCCGCTTTCGAGATCGCCGATGCTATCGCTGCGCAACTACCAGCACGACCTCATTGCCCACAGCCACGACCACCCGCAACTGGTGTTCGGCCTGAGTGGCCAGCTGGAGTTCGAGATCGCCGGACGCGGCAGCCGGATCGGCGAACGCGGCCTGGCAATCGTCCCTGCAGCCGTGCATCACGCCTGTGCCAGTGTGACCGGCAGCCATTGCCTGGTGCTGGATGTGCCGTCCGAAGGCTGGCTGCGCCAGCGCCTGGGCCACCACTGCGAAAGCAGCCTGCGGTTGCTGGACCGCCCGGACACGCTGCGTCTCGGCCCGACCCAGCAGAGCCTCGTGAGCTGGCTGGCGAGCAGCCCGATCAACGATTCGGTGATCGCCGAGCAGGGTGCCGTCCTGCTGCTGGCCAGCCTCAACGGCGTACATGGCGCCGCGTCCGACTCTACCGCGTTGCCGCTGGCCGCCATCGACAGCTTCATTGACCAGCATCTCGCACACCCGCTGCAGGTCGCCGATCTGGCACGCATCGCCGGTCTGTCGGTGGCACGGCTGCACGCGCGCTTTCAAGGCGAGACCGGCTGCACGCCCATGGAGTACGTTCGCCGGCGCCGCCTGCAACAGGGCGAGGCGCTGCTGCACGACACCCGCCTGCCGGTTGGCGAGATCGCCGCGCGCGTCGGTTATGGCTCGCAAAGCGCCTTCACCGTCGCCCTGGTGCGCGCCCGAGGCTGCACGCCGCGCGCGCTGCGGCGAGAGTTGCGCGACAAAATCGATGATTGACGCGACAGACACCCGCTCGCCCGCGGCCTAGCATGGCCACTGATTCGTCAAGGTTCAGCTCGCCATGATCAGCTCGCTTCATATGCGCTGCGTAACGCGCAGCTCACGCCGGTTCCTCACACCATGACGCCGCGCAACGCCCTGCTGGCGATCCATCTCGGCGCGCTGATGTTTGGCCTGTCCGGCGTGCTCGGGAAACTGGCCGAGAGCTCGGCGCTGGTCATCACCTTTGGCCGTGCGCTGTTCGCCGTGCTTGCCCTGCTGTTGGTGGCACAGCTGCTGCACCCCAGCGGCGCGCTGCCCAGCTGGCGTCAGCGTGCCGGTCTGGCGCTGGGAGGGCTGTTGCTCGGCGCGCATTGGCTGACCTTCTTCATTGCGGTGAAGATCGCCGGTGTCGGCATCGCCACCTTGGGCTTCGCCAGCTTCCCCGCGTTCACCGTACTACTCGAAGGCCTGCTGTTCCGCGAGCGCACCCGCGCCGTGGAGTTCGCCATGGTTGGCCTCGTCACCGCGGGCCTGCTGCTGGTCGCACCCGCCTTTGATCTCGGCAACGGCCCGACTACCGGACTGCTCTATGGCGTGCTCTCGGGTTTGCTGTTCGCGCTGCTGTCGCTGCTCAATCGCGCCGTGACCCGTGGCCTCGATCCGGTGCGATCGGCGCTGTGGCAGAATCTGGCGATCTTCGCCGGCCTGCTGCCCTTCTGCGGAGCGGCGATCCCGACCATCCCGGCGCAGGACTGGCTCTGGCTCGCCCTGCTGGGAGTACTCTGCACCGGGCTTGCGCACAGCCTGTTCGTTGCCAGCCTGCGGGTACTGAAAGCGCGAACCACCTCGGTGATCTTCGCTCTGGAGCCCGTCTACGGCATCGCCTTCGCCTGGTGGCTGTTCAACGAGCAGCCAACGCTGCGCATGCTGATCGGTGGCGCCTTGATCATCATCGCGAGCGTGATCACCAGCCGCCTGAAGAGCCCGGCGCCCACGCCCCAGCCAGTGAGCTGAACCTACGCGATCGCCCGGCCCGGTTCAGCGGTCGTTGTGCCCCAGCGACCGCTGCGGGTCGATCCGGTCGCGCACCCGCTGCTTGAGTTCCTTCGCCTCGGGGAAGCCGCCGTCGCGCTTGCGCTCCCAGATCTGCTCGCCGTCGCAGCTGATGTGGAAGGTCCCGCCGCTCGCGGGCACCAGGGACACCCGCCCCAGGTCGTCGGCAAAGGTCGAAAGCAGCTCCTGAGCCAGCCAGGCGGCGCGCAGCAGCCATTGGCACTGGGTGCAATAGGTGATGACAATTTCAGGCTTGGCAGGACTCATGCGCGGCGCCTCCGGCTGGTTGAGTGCCGCCTATAATAGCCGCCTCTCCCGTGCATACCTCTGGTTCGACCATGTTTCGCCTGCTCGCTTTCCTGCTCCTCGTTGTCTGCCTGCCAGCTGCCTTTGCCGAAACGGCCCAACCCAGGACCGGCCTGGTGCTGTCCGGCGGCGCCGCGCGCGGGCTGGCCCATGTCGGGGTGCTGAAAGCCCTGGAGGAACAGGGCGTGCGCATCGACGCCATCGCCGGCACCAGCATGGGCGCAGTGGTCGGCGGGCTCTACGCGGCGGGCTATAGCGTGGCCGAGCTGGAGCGACTGGCGCTCACCCTCGACTGGCAGCAGGTGCTGTCCGACGACCCGCCGCGCCAGGACATTCCCTACCGGCGCAAGCAGGACGACCGCGACTTTCTCATCAAGCAAAAGCTCAGCTTTCGCGACGACGGCAGCCTCGGCCTGCCACTGGGCGTGATCCAAGGCCAGAACCTCGCACTGCTGCTCGAACGCCTGCTGGTGCATGCCAGCGACACCCGCGATTTCGACCAGCTGCCGATTCCGTTCCGCGCCGTGGCCACCGACATCGCCAATGACGAAAAGGTGGTCTTCCGCCGCGGCCACCTGCCCCAGGTGATCCGCGCGAGCATGTCGATCCCCGCGGTGTTCGCGCCGGTGGAGATCGATGACCGGCTGCTCGTCGACGGCGGCATGGTGGACAACATCCCCATGGATGTGGCGCGTGACATGGGCGTCGACCGTTTGATCGTGGTGGATATCGGTACTCCGCTCAAACCGCGCAAGGAGCTGGTGACCGTGGTCGATGTGCTCAACCAGACCACTACCATGATGACCCGGCGTAATTCCGAAGCGCAGCTGGCCACGCTGCAGCCGCAGGACGTGCTGATCCAGCCGCCGCTGGCCGCCTACGGCTCTACCGACTTCGCCCGCGCCGAGCAGCTGGTCGATGCCGGCTATCGTGCGACACTCGCGCTGCAAGGACGACTGGCCGAAATGCGCACGACGACTGGCGGCAATCCGGCATTGAGCCTCGCGCGCTCCGGCGACCCGCGCACACCGGTCATAACCGCAATCCGGGTGGAAAACGACTCCAAGGTCGGCGATGCGGTGATCCGGCGGCATATCCGCCAGCCGCTGGGCGAGCCGTTGGACCTGGAGCGCCTGCAAAAGGACATGGGCACGCTCTACGGCCTGGATTACTTCGAGCGGGTCGAATATCGCGTCCAGCGCGGAAAACTCGGCAACACCCTGGTCATCAACGCACGCGAGAAGCGCAGCGGCACCGACTACCTGCGCCTGGGGCTGAGCCTTTCCGACGATTTTCAGGGCGACAGCGTGTTCAACCTGGGCGCCAGCTACCGCAAGAACGGCATCAACCAGCTCGGCGCCGAATGGCTGACCCGTCTGCAGCTGGGGGATCGCCAGGAGCTCTATAGCGAGTTCTACCAGCCGCTGGACGCCGGTTCACGCTGGTTCGCCGCACCGAACCTGTTCATCGAGGCGCAGAACGTCGAGGCCATTCTCGACAACGACCCGATCGCCGAATACCGCCTGCAGCGCTACGGCTACGGTCTCAATCTCGGCCGGCAGATCGCCAATAACGGCGAGATCCGCTTCGGTATCGGCCAGGCCTGGGGGGAAGCGGACGTGCGGATCGGCGAGCGCGATCTGCCGGACTTCAGCTTCACCGAAGGCTATTACGAGATGCAGTACTCGTTCGATACGCTGGACAATATCGACTTTCCCCGCGAGGGCGAGGATATCCGTCTGACCCTGCGTCAATACGACCCGAGCCTCAGCTCCGACCAGCGCTATCGACAGTGGAACATCAAGCTGGACAAGGCACTCAGCCATGGTGCCAACACCTGGGTGCTGGGCGGTCTCTACGGTCGCACCCTGGACGACGCCGAGGTGGTCACCTCGAGCTTCCTGCTCGGTGGCGCGCGCCAGCTATCGGGCTTTCGTCAGGACGCGCTGTCAGGGCAGAACGTCAGCCTCGGGCGTGTGGTGTATTACCGCCGGGTGACGCCGCGCGCATTCCAGCCGCTGGACTTTCCGCTCTATCTCGGCGGATCGCTCGAGCGCGGCCGGGCCTGGAACAACGACAACGCCTTCGACAGCGGCTACATCAACGCCGCAAGCATCTTCCTCGGCTACGACACGCCGTTGGGCCCACTGAACTTCGGTTACGGCATCAACGACGAGGACGAGCAGGCGCTTTACATGAATCTGGGACGCAGCTTCTAGCGCTTGTCCAGATTGGCGAGGATGCGCGCGTGCACCTGCTGGCACTTGCGCAGGTCCTCTTCGTCGATCCCGGCAAAGGCCTCCTGGCGGACCTGCGTCGAAATCGCCTCGATTTTCTCGATCAGCGGCAGCGCCGGAGCCCCGAGGGAAATGCGCTTGGCACGGCGATCCTCGGCCGATGCCTTGCGATGTACCAGCCCCTGCGCCTCGAGGCTGTCCAGCAGGCGTGCCAGCGTGGGGCCTTCCACCGCGACGCTTTGCGCCAGCTCGCGCTGGGTGGGTTCGTGATCGAAACGGGCCAGGTGCAGAAGCACCAGCCAGCGTGCTTGAGACAGGCCCAGATCGGCCAGGCGCCGATCCAGTTCCGCGCGCCAGCCACGCGAGAGTTGCGCCAACTGCATGGCGAAGCGATGTTGCTCGGCGTACATGTACGACCATTCCTACAAAAACTAATTATTAGTGAGCTAACCACAGCTCCGATGACCAGGCAAGACGACCTTCGGTTGCTGATAGGCGTGCCAAAGGCGCAATGATGGCAGAGGGACAGTCGGGCTGGGCTCGAGGGCCGCAGCGCCGGCCGCTGTAGGCGGGCGCTGCGGATGCACCCCGTTACAATTCGAACTCAGCCTGCAGCGCAGCGCGCACGCAAAAGAGCACCTGCTCCGGGACCCGTCCGGCGAACAGCGGTGCCACATCCCCCACCGGAGGCAGCTCGCCCTCGCCGTCGAGAAAGGCTTCCTGAATCTCGCCAAGCAGGTCTTCCGGCAGGTCGAGCGCCTGCTCCAGGCTCAGCTGCTGCTTGCCGATGGCCTCGGCGAGCAGCGTGTAGACGTTCTTCTCGCTGCAATCGAGCTGGCGCGCGATCTGCGCCGGCGTCATGCCGGCGCGGGCCAGTGTCACGAGTTCATGACGCAGGTCAGCCGGCGACCTGACCACCTCGACCGTACCCTGCAAGACCTCGAGAAAGGCCTGGCCGTAGCGCTCCAGCTTGCGCGCGCCGACGCCGCTGATGCGCGCCATGTCCGCGAGCGACGCCGGCTGGCTGCGCAGCATTTCCAGCAGGGTGGCGTCCGGAAAGATCACATAGGGCGGCACGCTGTGCTCTTCGGCCAGCTTGCGCCGCAGCGTACGCAACGCCTCCCAGGTCTCGCGCTCCTCGCTGCGCACCAATTGGCTGGCGGCACTGGATGCCGGTTTCGGCGCTTTGCTGGATAGATCCCGGCGCAGCTCGAGGATGACTTCACCACGCAGCAGCGGGCGGCAGCTATCGCTCAACCGCAGGCCGCCGAAGCCTTCGAGATCGACATCGGCCAAACCGCGGGCGACCAGCTGGCGGAACAGGGAGCGCCATTCACCCTCGGACAACGCCTTGCCGACGCCGAACACTGATAGATGCTGATGGCCGAGGCCGCGTACCTTGTCGTTGTCGCGTCCCAGCAATACATCCACCAGATGCCCGACGCCATAGCGCTGACCACTGCGATAGATGGCTGAAAGCGCCTGGCGAGCGGGCTCGGTGGCGTCCCAGGTCTGCACCCCGTCGACGCAGTTGTCGCAATGGCCGCAAGGCCTGGGCAGCTCTTCGTCGAAGTACGCCAGCAGCGCCTGGCGTCGGCAACGGGTTTCCTCGCAGAGCGCCAGCATTGCATCGAGCTTGTGCTGCTCGACCCGCTTGTGCCGCTCATCGCCCTCGGAGTTGTTGAGCATCTGCTTGAGGAAGATCACATCTTGCAGGCCATAGGCCATCCAGGCGTCGGCCGGTAGCCCGTCACGCCCTGCCCGACCGGTTTCCTGATAGTAGGCCTCCAGCGACTTGGGCAGGTCGAGGTGGGCGACGAAGCGTACGTTGGGCTTGTCGATGCCCATGCCGAAGGCAATGGTCGCCACCATGATCAGCCCTTCCTCGTTGAGAAAGCGCTTCTGGTGATAGGCGCGTAGCTCGTTGGGCAAGCCCGCGTGATAAGGCAACGCCGGAAAGCCCTGTTCGGTGAGGAAGGCGGCCAGATCATCGACCTTTTTGCGCGACATGCAGTAGACGATGCCGGCGTCGCCGCGGCGCTCGGCGAGAAAGCCCAGCAGCTGCTTGCGTGGCTGTTCCTTGGGCACGATGCGATAGAAGATGTTCGGCCGGTCGAAGCTGGAGAGGAACCGCTCGGCATTTTCCAGATGCAGGCGCTGAACGATTTCCTCGCGGGTGCGCTTGTCCGCCGTGGCGGTCAGGGCGATCCGCGGGACGTTGGGAAACAGCTCGGCGAGCTGGCCCAGCTGCATGTACTCAGGACGGAAATCATGGCCCCACTGGGACACGCAATGCGCTTCGTCGATGGCGAACAGGGCGATCTCGAGCCGCTGCAGGAAGGCCAGCATGCGTGGCTGGACCAGGCGTTCGGGCGCCAGGTAGAGCATCTTGATCTCGCCGCGACGGATGCGCTCGGCGATGTCGCGCTGCTCGTCCGTGCTCAACGTCGAGTTGAGGGCGACGGCCGAGACGCCCAGCTCATCGAGCGTGGCGACCTGATCGTCCATCAGCGCGATGAGCGGCGAAACCACCACCGCCAGCCCCTCGCGCAAGAGCGCCGGAACCTGATAGCAGAGCGACTTGCCGCCGCCGGTCGGCATCAATACCAGCGCATCGCCGCCACTGCCCACACGCTCGATGATCGCGCCCTGGTTGCCGCGAAAGGCGTCGTAACCGAATACGTCTTTGAGGATGCGCTGTGCCTGGTCGAGCATGCCGGTCTCCGAAACAAGGCGCGCAGTATACGCGAGCGCATCACGGAGTTCAGGACCGCTGCGCCATTGCCGGATCGGCTGCACGCAGGCGGCGGACGAGGCGCGAGTAGCCTGGACACCGCGCCTCGTCTAGAATCCGGGTTGTCTTCCCACCCCAAGGTAGTTCCCGATGTCATTCGCCGAGCAACTCGCCCGCCTGCAAGTCTTCCTGGATGCAGATGATCTGCATGAGGAAGCACTGGATTACATCGCCGCCCATGGCTACCTGACAGCGCTGTGCATCTGTTCGGAACAGGTACCCGAGCGCGAGTGGATCGATGCATTGTTTTCCGAACCGCCGAAATACAAGGACGACACGGAACGCGAGGCCATCGAGGCCACGCTGGTCCAGCTCAAGGCCCATATCGCTCGCCAGCTGGCCAGCGACGAGGACATGGAACTGCCGTGCGAACTGGACCTCGGCGAAGACCCGGACGAGTCCGACCTGCGCGGCTGGTGCATCGGCTTCATGGAAGGCGTATTCATGCGCGAAGCAGTCTGGTTCGAAGACTCCGAGGAGGAGGTCAGCGAGCTGTTGCTGCCGATCATGGTCGGCTCGGGGCTGTTCGACGAACAGCCGGAATTTGCCGATATCGCCGACAATCCCGATCTGGTGGATGAAATGGTGGCGCAGATTCCGGAGCTGCTGACAGCGCTATACCTGATCTGCCATGCACCGGAAGAAAAACCCGCCCTGCTCAAGCCGCGCCGCCACTGATCGCGGCTCGATGCCGGACGCAGGCGACGGCGGCAGGCGAAGCCTAACCGCCGCTCTCTGCCAGGAGGAGCCGTCCATGTCCCAGCCCTCAGGCCTTCGGCTTCTGCACCGCCCGGGTCCGGATAGCACCCGGCTGTCGTTCCCCATTCGTGGCGGTCTGCAAGGCAGCAGCGAGTAGCGCCATGGCCCATCGCGACATTCGGCAGCACCGCAATCCGGTCATCCGCATGACGCTGCTCACGGTAGGCTGGCTCGCCGTGGCGCTGGGCGTGATCGGCATCTTCCTGCCCGTGCTGCCAACCACTCCCTTCCTGCTGCTGGCCGCTGCCTGCTTCGTGCGCAGCTCGCGGCGGTTCTACGGCTGGCTGGTCGATCACCCGCATCTCGGGCCATGGTTTCGCGATTACCTCGAAGGCAACGGCATCCCACTCAAGGGCAAGGTCTACGCCATTGCAACGATGTGGATCAGCATCAGCGTCTCCTGCTGGCTGGTCCCGTTTGTCTGGGCACGCGTCGGTATGCTGCTGAGCGCGACACTGGTGACGCTGTACATCCTCAGGCAGAAAACCCTGGCGGTCGCCAAGCAGCCCGAGCCGCGCTAAACGCCAAGCCTATCTGCAGGCTGAAACCTGTCCCGCCAGAACTCATAAACCGCCGTGATTGCGTCGGTAGACATCCGCCCCCATCGCGTCGATCTGCCCTTCGATCAACGCCTCGAACGGTCGCAGAAGGTCATCGTACCGCTCGGGCGCCTCGAGGGTGTTCAAGGCGGCGACGATGGCCTCGATGGTGGACAGCGCACCGGGCATAGGTGCCTTGCGCAACCGATAGCGCGAGGACAGCCCCTCCGGTAGCGCGACCCGCGGTAGCGCCGCGAGCCAGGGATTGAGGTGCAGGAGCTTGCGCGCCTTGCGCCAGGTGCCGTCCGGCACGATCAGGCGCACCGGCAAGTCATCGTGCGCGACGACTGACAGCGGCACGGCGTCCTCGCCCGGAAAGAGCAGATAGGTCGGCACTGCATCAGCGACCTCATCGAAACGCTCGCCGATCTGCAACTGCGCGCTGCGCAAGCCTAACGCCGCCAGGCGCGCAGTATTCAGTGCATGACTCGCTTCGCTGAGGTGCTGCAGGATGACGATCTGCGTACGGCTTTCCAGAGACGGAATCAATGCGCACAGGCAGTGCAGCGACGGGCGTTGGCAGCGGGAGCAGCGTGGTCGGGACATGGTTCACCTCGGCCGCGAAGTCTGCCAGATCGGGCAGTGCTCTGCCGAACGGCTATGCTTGCCCCGACCCGCTACCGAGGAGCCCGCATGATCACCGTCCACCACCTGAACCATTCCCGCTCGCACCGCGTGCTCTGGATGCTGGAGGAACTGGAACTGCTGTACGAGTTGAAGCGCTACGAGCGCGATCCGAAAACCATGCTCGCTCCGCCGGAACTGAAAGCCATTCACCCGTTGGGCAAATCCCCGGTTATCACTGACGGTGACCTGACCCTGGCAGAGTCGGCTGCGATTCTCGAATACCTGCTGGAGCGCTATGCCAACGGTCGGCTGATGCCGGCCCAGGGAAGCGCCGACTACCGACGGTTTCGCTACTGGATGCATTACGCGGAAGGGTCGGCCATGCCGCCGCTTCTGCTGAAGCTGGTGTTTGACCGGGTCGCCAGCGGGCCGATGCCGTTCTTCATCAAGCCGGTAGCCCGTGCCATCGCCAACGGCGCGCACAAGGCGTTCATCGGTCCTCAACTGAAGACGCATCTGGACTATATGGAAGCGGAGCTGGAGAAATCCCCCTGGTTCGCAGGAGACAGCTTCAGCGCGGCGGATATTCAGATGAGCTTTCCGCTCGAGGCGGCACGCTCGAGAGCGGGGCTGGACCAGAGCCGCCCGCGCCTGTTGGACTTTCTCGAACGCATACAGCAACGGCCCGCCTATCAACGAGCCGTCGAACGCGGCGGACCGGCCCTGCCCACCGCGTGACGCGGCTCAGCGTTGGGCGCGACGCTCCTGCTCGCGGCGAGCGCGTACGGGGATGGGTTGCATGCGAGGCGGTTCGATCAAGCCAAGAGCGACCGCCAGCTTCCAATACATTTCATTGAGCCATGCTTTCATGGTCATACCCTCCTGCTAGATAACGGGCTACATCGGAGCCATGCGGCCTATGTGGACAGCATAATCCAAGTTCCGGCCTGGTGCTCGCACGCAATGTGGCCATACGTTGCTGCACGGGCGCCGCTTTGTTACGGCGCTTTACATCTGCGACCGAGCGGGCGCCTGGGCGTTCCACCGACTTCGCGGACGGCACGGCGTCAGTTGCGGTCGGCCTTGCGCCGATAGGGGAAGACGTCGATCACCTTGCCCTGGCGGATGGCATCCTGCAGCCCTTTCCAGTAATCGGCGTCGTAGAGCTCCCCATGCAGGCTGGCGAAGAGTCGACGCTGACCGAGATCGGCGAACAGAAAGCGTGGAAATTCCTCGGGAAAGACGTCATTCGGCCCCACCGAATACCAGGGCTCGGACGCCATTTCGTCCTCCGGGTAGCGCGGCGGCGGTATGTGGCGGAAATTCACCTCGGTGAGAAAGCTGATCTCATCGTAATCGTAGAACACCACCCGACCATGGCGGGTGACGCCGAAGTTCTTCAGCAGCATGTCGCCGGGAAATATATTGGCTGCCGCCAGCTGCTTGATGGCCAGGCCGTAGTCTTCCAACGCCTCGCGTACCTGCTGTTCACTGGCGTTTTCCAGATAAAGGTTCAGCGGCGTCATGCGCCGCTCGGTCCAGCAATGCCGCACCAGCACGGTGTCGCCCTGCACCTCCACCGTCGATGGCGCGACTTCCAGCAGTTCGGCCAGGCATTCAGGCTCGAACTTGGCTTTGGGGAAACGGAAGTCCGCGAACTCCTGGGTATCGGCCATACGCCCTACCCGATCGACGCTTTTCACCAGCCGGTACTTCTCGATCACGTTGGCGCGGTTGACGCTCTTGATCGGCGAGAAACGATCCTTGATCAGCTTGAACACCGTGTTGAAGCCGGGCAGCGTGAACACCGTCATCACCATGCCGCGCACCCCAGGCGCCATGACGAAACGGTCATCGGTATTGGCCAGGTGGTCGATCAGTGCGCGGTAGAACTCGGACTTGCCATGCTTGTAAAAGCCGATCGAGCTGTACAGCTCGGCGATGTGCTTGCCGGGCAGGATGCGCTTGAGAAAGCCGACGAACTCGGCAGGGATCGGCACCTCGACCATGAAGTAGGAGCGAGTGAAGGAAAAGATAATCGACACCTCCGCCTCGTCCGTGATCAGCGCATCGGCCACGATGCCCTGACCATCGCGATGCAACAGCGGAATCGCCAATGGCCACTGCTCGTCGCAGGTGAAGATGCGCCCGATCAGATACGCGCCCTTGTTGCGATAGAGCACCGACACGAACACCTCGACGGTCAGCTCGGGGTCCTTGCAGACCCAGTCAGGCAGCGTCTCGCAGAGCTGCGTCTGCAACCGTTGAAGATCACCCGGCAGATCGCAGTACGGCACCGAGAACGCATAGTCGCGCAGGATCTGCTCCAGCATCCCGCGCAGATCACCGTTCGGGCGGTAGCGACGCGTCTGCGCCAGCCGCTCATGAGCACGCACCGCAGGCCGGGTGGTATGGATGAACATGGTGCCGTCGCTGATGCAGTCGTGGCTGAACAGCCCGCAGAAGATCGAGTTGTACCAGGTTTCCGACAGTTCATCGTCGAAGCGCGGGTTGATCAGCTCGATGTAGGCACTCTTGATCTGCGGCCAGGCCTCGACCTGGAGCAGGTCGGCATGATCGAAGCTGGCCAGCAAACGGCGCCGGGTTTCCCCCACCTTCTCCTCGTAGAGACTGATCCGCGCCGCGGAGGCGCGCTGGGCTTCCTGCCACTGCGCCTGCTCGAAGCGCGCCCGCGCGCCTTCGGTGATCAGACGGAAATGCTCTCGATAATCGTCGAAGCCGAGGAGAATCTGCCGCGCGATTTCCGCGGCCAGTTCGTGCTGCACCATGATGCACCCACTGCCGGACATGAAGGTTCGCCGAGCTTAGCAGCCCGCTGTTTGAAAGTCGGTTTCGGATTGCCAGTTGCGCAAAGGGCGACAACACTTGCTGCTTCGTGAGATGGAGCCAGTCCATGCGACCGCTTGACCTGCTTCGCCTGCTCGGCCTTGCCGCCATCTGGGGCGCGAGCTTTCTGTTCCTGCGCATCATCGCCCCCGTACTCGGGACCTTTCCCACCGCCTTCTTTCGCGTACTGCTGGCGACCGTCGGCCTGATGGCGATCCTGGCTCTGATGCGCACACGCTGGGACTTCCACGGCAAGCTCGGCCTGTGCCTGGTGCTCGGCGCGATCAACTCCGGCGTGCCGTTCGTGCTGTACTCGGTGGCCGCGCAGCTGCTGCCGGCTGGCTATTCGGCCATTTTCAACGCCACCACGCCGATGATGGGCGTGCTGATCGGCGCCCTGTTCTTTGCCGAGGAGCTGACGCTGGCCAAGATCGTTGGTGTGCTCAGCGGACTCGGCGGTGTTGCCCTGCTGATGCGCATCGGCCCGGTGCCCTTCGACACGGAGGTGCTGCTCGGTGCGCTGGCGTGCCTGGGCGCGACGGCCTGCTATGGCGTAGGCGGCTTCCTTACCCGCCGCTGGATCAACCAGCAGGGCGACAGTCTGAACAGCGAGGTGGTGGCATTCGGCAGCCAGGCAGGGGCAACGCTTTGCCTGCTGCCACTGTTCGTTCTTTCCGTGCTGAACGCACCGCCGGTGAGCTGGGGCGACCAGACCGTCTGGCTCAGCCTGCTGGGGCTCGGACTGATCTGCACGGCGTTCGCCTACATCCTGTACTTTCGCCTGCTGGCGGACATCGGCCCGGTCAAGACGCTGACCGTGACCTTCCCGATCCCGCCATTCGGCGTGCTGTGGGGCGTGCTGTTGCTCGATGAACCGCTGTCCTGGGCCTATGTCCAGGGCGGTGCACTGATCGCACTGGCGTTGTGGCTGATCCTGCGACCAACGCCGCCAGCCCAGCCACAGGCGGACCTGCGACGCGGCTGACATCGCAGCCGCGCCGCGAGGCGTATTACTGCACCAGTTCCTGCTCGCTGAACATGTCGCTGAACAGCATGCTGGACAGGTAGCGCTCGCCGGAGTCCGGCAGGATCACGACGATATTCTTGCCCTGCATTTCCGGCCGTTCGGCCAGCCGTACCGCCGCTGCCATCGCCGCACCGCAGGAGATGCCGCACAGAATGCCCTCTTCGCGCATCAGTCGCAGCGCCATCTGCTTGGCCTCCTCGTCATCGACCAGCTCGACGCGGTCGACCATCGACAGGTCGAGGTTCTTCGGTACGAAGCCGGCACCGATGCCCTGGATCTTGTGCGGGCTGGGCTTCACCTCTTCACCGGCCAGCGTCTGGCTGATCACCGGGGAGCTGGCGGGCTCCACGGCAACGCTCAGGATCTGCTTGCCCTTGGTGTTCTTGATATAGCGCGACACGCCGGTGATGGTGCCCCCTGTGCCGACGCCAGCCACCAGCACATCGATGCCGCCATCGGTGTCATTCCAGATTTCCGGCCCGGTGGTCTTTTCGTGAATCGCCGGATTGGACGGATTCTCGAACTGCTGGGGCATGTAGTACTGCTCCGGGTTCGAGGCGGCGATCTCCGCAGCCTTCTCGATAGCGCCCTTCATGCCCTTGGCCGGCTCGGTGAGTACCAGTTCGGCGCCGAGCGCCTTGAGCACCTTGCGTCGCTCCAGGCTCATCGAAGCCGGCATGGTCAGCATCAGTTTGTAACCGCGCGCGGCGGCGACGAATGCCAGGCCGATCCCGGTGTTGCCCGAGGTAGGCTCGACCAGCGTCATGCCGGGCTTGATCCGGCCGCTGTCTTCGGCGTCCCAGATCATCCCTGCGCCGATCCGACACTTCACCGAATAGGCCGGATTGCGCCCCTCGATCTTGGCCATGATGCTCACGCCCTTCGGCCCGAGACGATTGATCATGACCAGCGGGGTGTTGCCGATGGAGCGTGCGTTGTCTGCGTATATGCGACTCATGGGAAGGCCCTGTCCGAGGAGTATCAGACCGTTCAGCCTATGCGCAGTCCTGACGACAGTCCAGCCGAACTCATGCCTGCCGGCCGGGGTCCATCGTGCATAACCTCGCACATCCCGGAATGCCATGACTCGCCGCCTGCTTCCCCTGTGGATCCTGCTAGCGCTCGGCCTGCTGCTGATCCTGCTGCATCTCGCCCTGCCGCACCTGGTGCGCAACTTCCTGAACGAGAAGATGGCCGACATGGGGGACTATCAAGGCCATGTCGAGGATGTCGACCTGGTCTGGTGGCGTGGCGCCTACCGGGTCGAAGGCCTGCTGATCGAAAAGAAGGACAAGCGGGTGCAAGCCCCCCTGTTCAAGGCGCCGAGCATCGATATCGCCATCAGCTGGGACGCGATCCTGCGCCACCGCGAAATCGTCGGCGAGGTCGTCTTCAAGCAGCCACACCTGAACTTCGTCGACGGCGGCGACAGTGGCGACTCGCAGAGCGGCGAAGGCGTCGACTGGCGCGACCAGCTCGATGCGTTGGTGCCCATCACGCTCAACGAGATTCGCGTAGTGGACGGCCAGCTGTCGTTCCGCAATTTTTCCTCCGACCCGCAGGTGCACGTGTATGCCAGCGACATCCAGGCGAGCCTGTACAACCTGACCAACACTGACGATGCCGACGGCACTCGCACGGCGACCTTCGAGGGCACCGGCAAGCTGTTCAATCAGGCGCCGATCGAGGCGACCGCGCGCTTCGACCCGTTCACCGACTGGGAAGACTTCGAGGTGAATCTGCGCGTGACAGGGGTGCCGCTCAAGCAGCTGAACGACCTCAGCCGGGCCTATGGCAAGTTCGATTTCGCCGGCGGCACCGGCGACCTGGTGGTCGAAGTCGAGGCCAGCAACAGCCAGCTCGACGGCTATATCAAACCGCTGCTGCGCAACGTCGACATCTTCGACTACGAGCAGGACGTGGCCAACGAGGACAAGGGTTTCTTCCGCGGCCTGTGGGAGGCGGTCGTCGGCGGCGGCCAGGAAGTGCTGAAAAACCAGCGCAAGGACCAGTTCGCCACCCGCGTCGAGCTGTCCGGCACGACCAAGGAAACGGACGTCAGCCCGTTCCAGGCGTTCGTCGCGATCCTACGCAATGCCTTCGTCGAGGCCTTTACCGCCCGCTTCGAACGCGCGCTGGACGAGGAGGAATGATCCGCGGGCGTCACCAGAAACACTCACACGGCCATTCAGTGACTGAATGATGCGCTCGCGTTCACAGCCACACGGCCTTCCCTTATAGTCGTCCACCTGACTACAACGAGCGCCTGCGTGCCAGGCCCCGCCGAAGGAATCCGCAATGAAATTCGAAGGCACCCAGTCCTACGTCGCCACCGACGACCTGAAACTCGCGGTCAACGCCGCCATCACCCTGCAGCGCCCGCTGCTGGTAAAGGGCGAACCGGGCACCGGCAAGACCATGCTGGCCGAGCAGCTGGCCGAATCCTTCGGCGCCAAACTCATCACCTGGCACATCAAGTCCACCACCAAGGCCCACCAGGGCCTCTACGAATACGACGCGGTCAGCCGGCTGCGTGATTCGCAGCTGGGCGTGGACAAGGTCCACGACGTGAAGAACTACATCAAGAAGGGCAAGCTGTGGGAGGCTTTCGAAAGCGAGGAGCGGGTCATCCTGCTGATCGACGAGATCGACAAGGCCGACATCGAGTTTCCCAACGACCTGTTGCAGGAACTCGACAAGATGGAGTTCTACGTCTACGAGACCAACGAAACCATCAAGGCAACGCAGCGGCCGATCATCATCATCACCTCCAACAACGAGAAGGAACTGCCGGACGCCTTCCTGCGCCGCTGCTTCTTCCACTACATCGCCTTCCCGGACCGCGAGACGCTGCAGAAGATCGTCGACGTGCACTATCCGGGCATCAAACAGTCGCTGGTCAGCGAAGCCCTGGACGTGTTCTTCGACGTGCGCAAGGTGCCGGGCCTGAAGAAGAAACCCTCGACTTCCGAGCTGGTCGACTGGCTGAAGCTGCTGATGGCCGACAACATCGGCGAAGCCGTGCTGCGCGAGCGCGACCCGACCCGTGCGATCCCGCCGCTGGCCGGTGCGCTGGTCAAGAACGAGCAGGACGTGATGCTGCTCGAGCGTCTAGCCTTCATGAGCCGACGCGCCAACAGCCGCTGATCGGCGCCGGTTTCCGGTGGAGCCGGCCGTGCACTCACTGGAGGAAGAAACCATGCAAACGCATACCGGTAGTTGCCTGTGCGGGGTCGTGCGCTATCGCATCGACGCTCCCATCGACGCGCTGACCCATTGCCACTGCAAGATGTGCCGCAAGGCCCACGGCGCCGCATTCGCCACCTATGCGAGCGTACCGCTGGATGCCTTCCACTTCATGTCCGGCAAGGATCAGCTCGGCGTCTACCATTCCTCCGAGCACGTCACGCGCACCTTCTGCATTCGCTGCGGTGCCAATCTGCTGTTCGTCGACAACCGCGAACACGAGGTCGGCATCGCCGCCGGCACCCTCGACTCACCGCTGCCGGAGCCGCCGCAATCGCATATCTACGTCGACTCGAAGGCCGACTGGTATGCGATTCGCGACGGGATGCCCCAACACAACGGCGACAGCCCACGCTGAGCGCCCGTATATCGCGCCGACCTCGGCGCCAGAGGTTTCTGCCATGCTGCTTGGCCTGTTCAACGAGATGCGCGCCGCCAAGGTGCCGGTATCGGTGCGCGAACTGCTGGATCTGATCGATGCGCTCAAGCACCGCGTCGTGTTCGCCGACATGGACGAGTTCTATTTCCTCGCGCGCACGGTGATGGTCAAGGACGAGCGCCACTTCGACAAGTTCGACCGGGCCTTCGGTGCCTACTTCAAGGGCCTGGAGAATCTCGACCAGCACCTCGAAGCGCTGATCCCCGAAGACTGGCTGCGCAAGGAGTTCGAGCGCAGCCTGACGGACGAGGAGCGTGCGCAGATCCAGTCCCTCGGCGGGCTGGACAAGCTGATCGAGGAGTTCAAGAAGCGTCTCGAAGAGCAGAAGGAACGCCATGCCGGCGGCAACAAGTGGATCGGTACCGGCGGCACCAGCCCGTTCGGCTCCGGCGGTTACAATCCCGAAGGCATCCGCATCGGCGATGCCGGCAAACGCCAGGGCAAGGCGGTGAAGGTCTGGGACCAACGCGAATACAAGAACCTCGACGACCAGGTCGAACTCGGTACGCGCAACATCAAGATCGCCCTGCGCCGCCTGCGCAAATTCGCCCGTCAGGGCGCGGCGGACGAACTGGACATCGACGGCACCATCGACCATACCGCGCGCGATGCTGGCCTGCTCAACATTCAGATGCGACCGGAGCGGCGCAACGCGGTGAAGCTGCTGATCCTGTTCGATATCGGCGGCTCGATGGACGCCCACGTTAAGGTCTGCGAGGAGCTGTTCTCTGCTTGCAAGACCGAGTTCAAGCACCTGGAGTACTTCTACTTCCACAATTTCATCTACGAATCGGTGTGGAAGAACAACTTCCGCCGCACCTCGGAGCGCACCTCGACGCTGGATGTGCTGCACAAGTACGGCGCGGACTACAAGGTGGTGTTCGTCGGTGACGCGGCGATGGCGCCCTATGAGATCACCCAGCCGGGCGGCAGCGTCGAGCACTGGAACGAGGAAGCAGGCTACGTGTGGATGCAGCGCTTCATGGAGAAGTACAAGAAGCTCATCTGGATCAACCCCTATCCCAAGGATACCTGGGGCTACACCACCTCCACCGGGATCGTTCGCGAGCTGGTGGAAGACCGGATGTACCCGCTGACCCTCAGTGGGCTCGAGGAAGGGATGAAGTTCCTGGCCAAGTGAGCGGTCGGCACCTGGGCGGCGGTATCGACCGCTGAGCGCACGGCGATGACGCTCAGCGATACGGCCGGTAGCGTCGCGCCCGCGAGCGAAGCGGGAAACTGGCGGCCAGCAACAGGCTCTCCACCAGCCAGGCCAGGAGCAACGCACAGCTCAAGCCCCAAGCGATGGCCTCGGGCGCCAACAGGACCTGGAAGCGGTAGCTCCTCCAGACCTGCTCGCGCAGACTGCGCTGTGCACCAAGCAAGACGTGCGCGGCCCGTGCGTACCACCGCCCCTGCATCGCCTGCCATTCGCGCTCCAGCATCCGCGCCCGGCTCACCAGCTGCTCCACGCTCTGCGCATCGCTCTGGAACACCGGGTCGTCGCTGTCCTGATAATGCCGCACCAGGGCATCCAGATCGCCGCCGAAGAAGCGCTGCGCCGTCTGCTGAAAGCCCTGCAGGCCCTGCTGAGCCTCCAGCCGCCGCGCCTCGACATGCTGCGCATAGGCCTCGATGAATCCCGGTACCTGGATGCCGACCAGCAGGCCGAAGGCGAATAGGGTCAGACGCAGATAACTCCTCAACACTCGGCCACCCTCCCCCGGGCGATACACTCGCCGAGGCGCCACAGACTCCACTGGCCGGGCTCGTGCAGCGTCCATTGTTCGTTGTTCGTCAGCGGCTCGGTGGCCAGGACGGTGACCACGTCGTCCGGTGTGGTTTCGGCATGGAAGTTCACCGTCAGCTCGGCGTCCCTCAGCTGCGCCGGCCCGAACGGCGCGCGCCGGGTGATCTCGGCGAGCTTGGTGCTGCAGAAGCTGAACAGCCATTCGCCATTGCTCAGCAGGCAGTTGAAGACTCCCTTGCGGCGGTATTCGACGCAGGCGCCAAGCAGAACCGGCAGCAGGTTGTCCGGTGGGCAGCGGTCCGGGAAATCCAGGCGGATGCGGTTCAGCAGGTCGCAGAAGGCGCGCTCGCTGTCGGTGTCGCCAACCGGGCGGTAGATGCCCTTAGGCGGCTCGAAGTCGGCGAGCTGGCCGTTGTGCGCGAAGCACCAGTGCTGTCCCCACAGCTCGCGAACGAAAGGATGGGTATTGACCAGCGAAACCTTGCCCACATTGGCGTGGCGGATGTGGCCGATCACCACTTCGCTCTTGATGAGGTAGCGTTGCACCATCTTCGCCACTTCGGACTCGCAACTGGCGACCGGGTCCTGGAACAGGCGCAGGCCGCGACCTTCATAGAAGGCGATGCCCCAGCCGTCCTTGTGCGGCCCGGTCTTGCCGCCTCTCTGCATGAGGCCGGTGAAGCTGAACACGATATCGGTGGGCACGTTGGCGCTCATGCCAAGCAGCTCGCACATGCGTCATCTCCCGATGGAGGTTCGTAATCTATGTTTGGCTGCGCTCAGATCCGCGGCTCGGTGCGCATCCGGCCACGTGATGGGGTGTAGTCCGGCTCATCGTCGTGCTCATCCTCCATGCGCTCGCGCAGCGTGCGTGGGTCCTCGTCCGCAACGGCTTCGTCGCGCCGGCCGTACCTGTGCTCCAGCGGCCAGCGAATGGCGACCAGCAGCAGATACAGCGCGATGGCGATCAAGCCGTACATCGCAAGATCCGCTACCGCTCGCCAGGCGTTGTTGCCGACCTTGAACGCCAGGTCCATGGCAGTAATGGCCACGGCGGGCGCGAACAGTTCCTTCGCCGGGTCGACGATGGTCGGCGTGAACAGCAGCACGGCCGCGATCAATCGCAGCGGCTCGCGCAACCAGCGCCACATCCAGCGCGTCACCCGGAACCAGAACAACAGGCAGCCCAGCGCGGCTAGCCCGTACAGGGCCCAGGCAAGCGAATAATCGGATTCGAACATCGGCATTGGCGTTTCTCGTACCTGCGGCGACGCGGCGAGCATGACAGCGACGCAAAAAAGAAGGCGGCCATGATAGCAGCCCCTGCCCGGTCACCGTCATCGATGGTGACAACAAGCCACTGGCGGGGGCCGACGCAAGGTCGTATAAACCTGTTAAACGAAAGGGTAATCACCCAGATACCGCCGGGACGACCACTGCCTCTGGCGACCGGCACGCAAGGAGAAACTCGCCATGCCCTACCAACACATACTGGTCGCCATCGACCTGACCGAAGAATGCCATCCGGTTGTCGCCCGTGCGCAGTCGCTCGCCAGTACCTCCAATGCCAAACTGAGCCTGGTGCATATCATCGAACCGATGGCCATGGCGTTCGGTGGTGACGTGCCGATGGACCTTTCGATGCTGCAGCAACAGCAGTTCGATCAGGCCCGCGAGCGCATGAACGGCTTTGCCGACAGCTATCCTGGCCTCGCTCCGGAAAATCGCCATCTGGCTTATGGGCAGCCTCGCCAGGAAGTGCATCGACTGGCCAAGGAGCAGCGCTGCGACCTGATCGTGGTCGGCAGCCACGGCCGCCACGGCCTTGCGCTGCTGCTCGGCTCCACCGCCAACGACATCCTGCATGGCGCGCCGTGCGACGTGTTGGCCGTGCGCCTGAAAAAAGCGGAATGACAGCCCCGACCGCGCAGCGTGATGGCGCTGCGCGGTCGCGGTCGCGGTCGCGGTGATCAGAAGAGCTCCACGCCCTCGCCCGCGCTCATCACCAAGGGGCGGATCTTCTGCAGCTGCGTCTCCAGCGAATAGGTCAGGCTGGACGCCATCGAGAAGAAGGTCAGAAAGGCCTTGAGGTTTGAGTCGGCGTGGCAGGTATCGTGAATGCGCTGCCAGAACGCCTGGTTGACCAGCTGCAGTTGCTGGAACGAGCGCACCAGCCCCCGCAGCTCCCAATCGGCATGGCGCCCTTCGCGCAGATTGAAATACTGTCGCGCCAGGTAGAGCGACACGGCCCGCAGCACGAACTCATGATTGCTGGCGAACGGCAGATGCTGCTTGGCCATGGGTTTGAGCCGGCCGAGCACCGGGCAGGCACTGGTCGCCATGATCACTCCGAGCAGCGCCCGCAAGCCCTCGTCCAGTCCGACCTGCTTGGTGTATTCGCGCTCGGGGGTACGCACCCAGACCAGAGCCTTCTGCACGGCGGGCAGCCCCTGGAAGTCCTCGATCACTCGATGCAGGTCCACGGCGGCGGGACAATGGCTGAAATCGTCCTTGCTGAGCGGGCAGTTGGAGCAACGCTGATGATCGAGGCGGGTCCATTTTGGCGCCTGGGCGGCGGCCTCCTGGTCGTAATCACGATCCAGCTCAATCCGGTAACTGAAATCGTGTTCGTCATCCAGGGTGATGCGGTATTCGATTGCCATTAACGCTCCATCATGACTGCTGATCCTTTTCCGGATACTTAACTACGCGCCAGCGCGCATGGCATTGATCCATCTCATAAGCCGTGACCGGGACCCGCTCCGCCGTGCAGCGGCTCCCGTCTTCCGGGCGCCGCCGGGGCCCACAGCGTGCGATCACTCCTCGAGTTCGGCCCAACGCTCCAGCAGCCCGTCGAGCTCGAGCTGTAGCGCCTCGAGGCGGGCCAGCGCCGCGGCGGTCGCCTCGGGCGCCTGCTGATAGAACGCCGGATCGGAAATGTCCGCCTGCAGCGCCTCGATGGCCTTCTCGGCCTCATCGATCTTGCCCGGCAGCGCCTCCAGTTCGCGCTGCAGCTTGTAGCTGAGCTTCTTCTTCACCGGTGCCGCTTCGGCCGGCGTCGGAGCGGGAGCAGGCGCTGCCCCCTGCGCCTTGCCGGCCTCCTTCGCCTGCGCAGCGGAGTCGGCAACGCCCAGCAGACGCGGCGAACCGCCCTGGCGCAGCCAGTCTTGATAGCCACCGACGTACTCGCGCACCTCGCCACCGCCCTGGAACACCAGCGTGCTGGTGACCACGTTGTCGAGGAAGGCCCGATCGTGGCTGACCATCAGCACCGTGCCCTGGAAGCCGAGCAGCACCTCTTCGAGCAGTTCGAGGGTTTCCACATCGAGATCATTGGTCGGCTCGTCGAGCACCAGCAGGTTGGCCGGCTTGCTGAACAGCTTCGCCAGCAAGAGCCGTGCCCGCTCACCGCCGGACAGCGCCTTGACCGGCGTGCGCGCCCGCTGCGGGCTGAACAGGAAGTCGCCCAAGTAGCTCAGCACGTGGCGATTCTGCCCATCGATAGTGATGAATTCGCGGCCTTCGGCGAGGTTGTCCACCACGGTCTTCTCCAGCTCCAGCTGGTGACGCAATTGGTCGAAATACGCCACTTCCAGCTTGGTGCCGAACTCGATCGAGCCGCTGCTGGGCTGCAGTTCACCCAGCAGCAGCTTGAGCAGCGTGGTCTTGCCGGTACCGTTGGCGCCGAGCAGGCCGATGCGGTCGCCGCGCTGAATGACGAGGGAAAAGTCGCGGATCAGCGGTTCGCCGCCCGGATGAGCGAAGCTGATGTGCTCGGCAACGACAACCTGTTTGCCGGACTTTTCCGCGGTTTCCACCTGGAAAGTCGCCTTGCCTTGCACATTACGGCGCTCGCTGCGCTCGGCACGCAGCGCCTTGAGGGCACGCACTCGACCCTCGTTACGGGTGCGCCGCGCCTTGATGCCCTGGCGAATCCACACTTCCTCCTGGGCGAGCTTCTTGTCGAACAGGGCGTTGGCGGTTTCTTCCGCGGCCAGCTGCTGTTCCTTGTGCACCAGGAAGCTGGCGTAATCGCCGTTCCAGTCGATCAGGTGGCCACGGTCCAGCTCCAGAATGCGGGTCGCCAGGTTCTGCAGGAAGGCGCGGTCGTGGGTGATGAACAGCACGGCACCGTTGAAGCCGGTCAGCGCTTCCTCCAGCCAGGCGATAGCGCCGATGTCCAGGTGGTTCGTGGGTTCGTCGAGCAGCAGCAGGTCGGGTTCGGACACCAGCGCCTGAGCCAGCAGCACTCGACGCCGCCAGCCCCCGGACAACTCGGCAAGGGTGCGATCGGCGGGCAGCTGCAGACGGCTGAGCGTGCTTTCCACCAGCTGCTGCAAGCGCCAGCCATCCTTGGCTTCCAGGGCCTGCTGAACATGCATGAGCTTGTCGAGGTCGTCCTGATCCTGAATGTTCATGCTCAGGTGATGGTACTCGGCGAGCAGCTCGCCTACCCCGGACAGGCCTTCGGCGACCACATCGAAGACCGTGCGGTCGTCGGCCCGCGGCAGCTCCTGTGGCAGTTCGCCGATCTTCAGTCCCGGCGCGCGCCAGATTTCTCCGTCGTCAGCGCTGCGATCGCCCTTGACCAGGCGCAACATGCTGGATTTGCCCGTCCCGTTGCGGCCGATGATGCAGACCCGCTCGCCCCGCGTGATCTGCCAGGACACGCCATCCAGCAACGGCGTGGTGCCGTAGGCGAGAGATACATCGGTGAACTTGAGCAGGGTCATGGCTACCTCCGAAAACAGGGCGCGCATTCTAGCAGGATGGCGACCATGAACCCGGTCGGATCCGATGATTTATCGCTGCCGAGCGGCCGCGCCGGCCTCCCGTCTGTCGGCGACTTGCACCCCTGTCGCCGTACGCTCGTCGGAAGAGTGGTTTTGTTTGTTACCGGAGCTTAATGCTCGTTTAACTGGCCGGTGCGGCAAGCTAAGCTAGCTCCTGCAGCAGGCCGTCTCCTGTGCCGCCCGGTACAGCACGTCGCCTGTCATCTCAACGCCCCCCGTTTTACGGATGTACCATGCGCGGCCGACTCTCCAGTTTGTGTTTCTGCCTGTTCGTTTCTGCCATTGGCCTGGATGCGTCCGCCGCCAGTCTCAGCCAGCAACGCCAGTATTACGATGAGGCCAAGCAGGCCCTGGCCAAGGGCGATGCGGGTCCCTATCGCCGTTACCAGAGCGCCTTGCGCGACTATCCGCTCGAGCCCTACCTCGCCTATGACGAGCTGACCCATCGGCTGAAGTCGGCCAGCAATCAGGAAGTCGAGAAGTTTCTCGCCGAACACGGCGACCTGCCTCAGATCAACTGGATGAAGCTGCGCTGGCTGCGCCTGCTGGCCGCCCGCGGCGACTGGCAGACCTTTACCCGCTATTACGATCCGAAGATGAACTTCACCGAGCTGGACTGCCTGTTCGCGCAGTATCAGCTGCGCAACGGTCTCCCGGGCGCTGACGCCGCGACCGAGCGGCTGTGGCTGGTGGGCAAGTCGCAGCACAACTCCTGCGACCCGCTGTTCGAGCTCTGGGAATCCAAGGGTCTCCTGACCGAAGACCGGCGCTGGAAACGCACCAAGCTGGCCGTGGAGAGCGGCAATTACGGGGTCGCCAGCTTCCTGGTGAAACGTCTGCCTACGCTGCAGAGCCAGGGTCAGCTGATGATCGACGTGGCGCAGAAACCGCAGATGCTTCGCCAGTCTGAACGCTTCTCGCCGACCAGCCCGGCGATGGCCGACGTCGTTTCGATCGGCCTGCGGCGCCTCGCGCGCCAGGACCCGGAGCAGGCGCTCAATCTGCTCGACGGCTACGCCCGCCGCTTTGCGTTTTCGCCCGAGGAAAAGGTCGCCATTGCCCGGCAGATCGGGCTGACCCTGGCCAAGCGCTTCGACAGCCGCGCGCTCAAGGTGATGGCCGAGTACGATCCCGAGCTGCGCGACAACACCGTAACCGAGTGGCGCACCCGTCTGCTGCTGCGCCAGGGCCAGTGGGATGAAGCGTACCGGCTGACACAGCGTTTTCCCGATGAACTGGCCAATACCAATCGCTGGCGCTACTGGCAGGCGCGCAGCCTGCAGCTGGCCAAACCGGAGAGCAAGCAGGCGGCCCTGCTCTATAAGCCAGTGGCCGAAGAGCGGGATTTCTACGGCTTCCTGTCGGCCGACCGCATCCAGGCGCCGTACAAGCTGAACCATCAGCCACTGGCGCTCGATCCGAAGGTCGTGCAGAAGGTACGCAATACCGCCGGTATTCGCCGCGCACTGGAATTCCACGACCGCGGGCAGATCGTCGATGGCCGCCGCGAGTGGTATCACGTCAGTCGGCTGTTCAGCCGCGACGAGATGGTCGCGCAGGCACGCATCGCCTATGAAAAGGAGTGGTACTTCCCGGCCATCCGCACCATCAGCCAGGCGCAGTACTGGGATGATCTGGACATCCGCTTCCCCATGGCCCACCGCAACACCCTGGTACAGGCCGCGCGGGCGCGGGAGATCCATCCCAGCTGGGCGTTCGCCGTAACCCGCCAGGAAAGCGCCTTCATGGCCGATGCCCGCTCCCATGTCGGCGCCACCGGCCTGATGCAGCTGATGCCCGCAACCGCCAAGGAAACCGCCAAGCGCTTCAACATCCCGCTGGCTTCGCCGCAGCAGGTCCTGAACCCCACCACCAACATCCAGCTGGGCACTGCCTATCTCAGCCAGATCTACGGGCAGTTCAACGGCAACCGTGTACTGGCCTCGGCCGCCTACAACGCCGGCCCCGGTCGTGTGCGCCAGTGGCTGCGGAACGCCGAGCACCTGTCGTTCGATGTGTGGGTAGAGAACATTCCGTTCGACGAGACCCGCCAGTACGTGCAGAACGTGCTGACCTACTCGGTGATCTACGGGCAGAAGCTGAATTCACCCCAACCGCTGGTGGAGTGGCACGAGCGTTATTTCGAATCGCAGTGACGCGCAGCCGGCCCGGACGGCACACCGTCCGGGCCCGGCCGTTTCTCACTCCAGCCGCTCGACCGGCATTCCGACTTCCAGCTCGCCACGCCCTTCGGCGATCAGATTCTGGCCGAAAAACACCCCGCCCGGCCCTTTGCGATACGACAGCAGCGTATTCAGTGGCTCCCGATCGGGCGCGCGCTCGCCAGTGGCCGGGTCGAGCGTGGGGATGACGCAGCGCGAACAGGGCTTGACCACACGGAAGGTCAGCTGGCCGATACGGATGCGCTTCCAGCCATCCTCGGCATAGGGCTCGGCCCCGCTGACGACAAGGTTCGGTCGAAAGCGCAGCATCTCCAGTGGACGCCCTACACGCCGGGCCAGATCGTCCAGCGACGCCTGACCGATCAGCAGAAAAGGAAACCCGTCACTGAAGGCCGTACGCTCGCCGAGCCGCGCATAATCCAGATCGACCTGAATGCCGTCGTCCTCCGGCAGGTACACGAGCCGGCAGGCCTGACCGAGAAAGTCAGAGAGCCAGGCCGCGGCGGTCTCACCAGCATCCGGTACCACCGGATTGGCGCTCCAGACCTGCACACAGCGCATCGTCTTGTCATCCGGTACTCGCACCAGCAGCTCCGGCATGCCGGGCGCCGCCAGCTTCAACGCCGTATCGCCTTGCCAATGCGCCTGCAGCAAAGCCATACGCGGCAGTACGCGCTGGGTGAGAAAGCGCCCGGTGCCGGCGGCAACCACCATCCAGCGCCGATCGCCGAGCAGACCAAGCGAATCGCTGGCGCAGCGCTGCAGCGATTCGCCAGCCGCCGACTTGAGAGGGAAGCGATAGAGCGAGGAGAGATGCATGCTGCGCCTCCTTGGGGGAAAGCGCAGCAGCATAGCAGGGGCGGCTGCGTGGTTCAGCAGCCGGCTACAGGCGGGCTGTCAGGCCTGCTCGTCCAGCTTCAGGCGGTCCTGGATCACGTCCACCAGTTTTTCCGGCTGGAACTTGGAGAGGAAGTTGTCACAACCGACCTTCTGCACCATGGCCAGGTTGAAGCTACCCGACAGTGACGTGTGCAGCACCACATAGAGGTCCCGCAGACGCGGATCGTGGCGAATCTCGGTGGTCAGGCGATAGCCGTCCATCTCCGGCATCTCGGCATCGGTGAACACCATGAGCAGCTTGTCGGTGAGCACTTCGCCGGCGTCGGCCCACGCCTTGAGCATGTTCAGGCCCTTCAAGCCGTCGCTTGCGGTGTGGATCTTCAGGCCGAGCTGGCTGAGGGTTTCGCGCAGCTGAGCCAGGGCCACCGAGGAATCGTCCACGCAGAGCACTTCCCGGCCACGAGCACGCTCGAGGATCGGATCGGCCAGCCGCTCGGCGGAGATGTTGGTGTCATAGGGGACGATCTCGGCGAGCACCTTCTCCACGTCGATCACTTCCACCAGCTCATCGTCGACCTTGGTGATCGAAGTCAGGTAGTGCTGCCGGCCGGCGGTAGTCGGCGGCGGCATCACCGCTTCCCAGTTCAGGTTGACGATGCGGTCCACGCCACCGACCAGAAAGGCCTGCACGGTGCGGTTGTACTCGGTGACGATGATGGTGCTGCGCTCGTCCGGCACCAGTGGCCGCAGGCCGATGGCTCGCGACAGATCGACCACCGGCAGGGTCTGCCCGCGCAGGTTGACCACGCCGCACACCGAACTGTGTCGGTGCGGCATCAGCGTCATCTTCGGCAGCTGGACAACTTCCTGCACCTTGAAGACGTTGATGGCGAACTTCTGCCGCCCGCCGAGCCGGAACATGAGAATTTCCAGGCGATTCTGCCCCACGAGGCGGGTGCGTTGATCGACTGAATCGAGAATGCCGGCCATTTCCAGGCTCCTTGGGAAAACATGGTAAGAGGCATATCGGCCGCATCCCCTTCGGCTTTATGTACCGTTCACCACTTTTTTCCCAACTTACCGGCTGCCGGCTTCGCCCATATCACTGCGCCCGGAGATTTCGTTGCAGCAGCGGCGACTCCGCGGGCACGTGCAGGCGCAAAGCCCGCGGGCGGACATCGAAACGCAGACAGGCGCCTGTGAAGGGTTCGCCGTCCAGATTGATGTTGATCGCCGTCGGCGCCTCGACCTCAAGCCAGGGCACCCGGGCACTGACCGACACCGCATCGACCCCAAGCAGACCACCGCTGAGCAGCGTGCCCAGGGTCCCGACGGCATCCGCCGGTGCCGGCACGATGCAGACGTCCAGCAGCCCATCGTCGATCGTCGCCTGCGGGCAGAGCAGCTGGCCACCGCCAGCCTGTCGCCCGTTGCCGATGCCCAGCGCCAGGAACTCTCCTTCCCAATCGAAGCCCGGCCCGCTGAAACGCCCCTTCGCGGAATGAATCTCGGCAAAGCGCGTCAGGCCGGTGAGCAGATAGGCGCCGCCACCCAGCACCCGCTTGAGCTCCTCGGAGGTGCTCGCGGTGACCTTGGAGCCGAAGCCCCCGGTGGCCATGTTGACGAAGGGATGGCCGTTCATTTCGCCGATATCGATCACTTGCGCCGGCTGCTCCAGCAGACCCAGTGCCTCGACCGGGTCGAGCGGTATGCCGGCAGCCTTGGCGAAGTCGTTTGCACTCCCCAGCGGCAGTAGCGCGAGGCTGGCGTCCGCTTGTATCTCCAGCATGGCCGCGGCCACCTCGTGCAAGGTGCCGTCGCCGCCACCGGCAATCAGGGTCGGATAGCCCGCATCCAGCGCCTCGCGCACCAGCCGCTGCGCATCGCCTGGCTCCCAGGTGACACGAACCGCCAGATCCCACCCCGCCTCGCGACGCTGTTTAACCGCCTCGCGTACCTCATCGTTGAGCGCCTGTTTTCCATGCAGTATCAGCAGCGCCTTGGCATCGCCCATGGCAGTTCATTCCTCGCAATTGGCACCGCTGCATAAGACCGGGGCCGGGGTCGGAAGTTGTGCGCAACAAGCGCAGCGGTATTAATCCAAAACTTCGATGTATCGCACCGCCCGTCATTATCCGCGTCCTGCTTAGCCCGCCACGCTCATCTCGGGCGCCGCTCAAAGCGCTTTCAAAACAGCTATTTGCGCGCATTTTGCGGGCCCGCTCATTTTTTTGGCGGCCCACTGACTCCTACTGAACTCATCCGGAGAGGCACGGTCGGAGCAGGAGTCCCGATCACGGTTGCGATGGCGGCCTGCTATCAATCCCCCGCGTTCCGCGGCGATTAATTCGAGATTTGAGCCAGCTTTGAGCTGAGGATGGAGCCTTGTATGCGCGTACAGTCTGTTGGAACCCTTGAATATGCTCACCCGAGTTTCGTCGATTACTTCCTTGCCAGCATTCGCCTGATCCACGGCCTCACGTCGATCCTGCCCGGGCTACTCCTGCTGGCGTTCATGGAACTTCCCGCCAGCGGCCCGTTCAGCGCATTCCTCGGCTTCTTCGCGGTACTCAGCGTCATCATCTTCCAGACCGTCGGCATCTATAGCGAAGAAGTGTTCAGCACCCTGTTGCGCTTCCGCGTCATGCTCGTGGCCTGGGCCGCAGCGTTCAGCTTCCTGATCTTCATGCATCAAGGCATGGGCCTGTTCAGTTACCTGGAAACCAAACACCTGGTGTTCTGGTTCTTCACCAGCGCCGTCCTGTTCGGCGCCGAGCGCCTGGCCATGCTCGCGCTGTTCCGCCGCCTGATGGCGCGGGGCATGTTCCTGCAGAACGCAGTAATCCTCGGCGGTACCGAGAACGGCCTGCGCGTGGCCGAACACCTGCAGAACCATCGCGACATTCGCACCGGCGTGCTGGGCTTCATCGATGACCGCCTCGAGCGGTTGCCGAAGGAACTGGCCAACCTGCCCCTGCTCGGCAACACCCGCGATCTGGAACGCATGATCCGCGAGGAAAAGGTCACCCAGGTGCTGGTCGCCCTGCCCTGGTTCGCCGACAGCCGCATCGGCCAGCTGATCAACGAACTGCGCAAGCTGCCGGTCAACGTCCTGCTGGTACCGGACATGGTCGCCTTCCGCCACGCCGACAAGCGCATCACCGAAGTCGGCGGCCTGCCCACCCTGATCGCGTCGGACCTGCCGCTGCGTGGCTGGTCCCCCTTCTTCAAGCGGCTGGAAGACATCGTCATCTCCAGCATCGCCCTGCTCGCTGCCGCGCCGGTGATGCTGCTCATCGCGCTGGCGATCAAGCTCGACTCGCCGGGTCCGGTGCTCTTCAAGCAAAAGCGCTACGGCTACAACAACCGGCTGATCGAGGTCTTCAAGTTCCGCTCGATGTACCACGAGAAGTCCGACGCCAACGCCGATCGGCAGACCACCCGTGGCGACGATCGCATCACCCGTGTCGGCCGCTTCATCCGCAAGACCAGCCTCGATGAGTTGCCACAGCTGCTGAACGTCTTCCTCGGCAGCATGTCCATGGTCGGTCCGCGCCCACATGCCACCGCCACCAAGGCTGCCGGCGTGCTGTTCGAGGACGCCGTGGCCGAGTACTCGGCACGTCATCGCGTCAAACCCGGCATCACCGGCTGGGCGCAGATCAACGGCTACCGCGGCGAGACCGACACGCTGGAGAAGATCGAGAAACGCGTCGAGTTCGACCTCGACTATATCGAGCGTTGGTCGGTCTGGTTCGACCTCTACATCCTCGTACGCACCCCGCCGGCGCTGCTGCTGAACAAGGACGTGTACTGATCGACGCACGCTCCGCGCGCCGCCGAAAAGACTGGAAAAAGTCACGCCGCACAAAGGCGTGACAGGAAGGAACTAATGACACTGCCCAAAATCTCACATTCGTTCATCACGGGCCGAATCCCGGCGGCTGCGACCTTGCAGCCACGAGGTTGAACCCATGTTCAAGAACATTTTGATCGTCTGTGTCGGGAACATCTGCCGGAGCCCAACCGCCGAAGCATTGTTCGCGCACAGACTCAGCGGCCAGGGCCTGACGATCAGTTCGGCGGGCATTGGCGCACTAGTAGGTAACCCCATGGACAAAACCGCCCATGAAGTACTGCAGGACCACGGGCTGGAACTCCCCGCCCACTGTGCGCGCCAGGTCGACAGTCACATGCTGCACCAGGCTGACCTGATCCTGGCGATGGAGAACAGCCACATTCAACACATTCGCCAGATTGCACCCGAGGTCCACGGCAAGACGTTTCTCATCGGCAAATGGCAGGACAACCTGGAAATTCCGGATCCCTACCGCCAATCCAAACCCGCGTTTGAACATGTCCACAATCTCCTGACGAAATCCGTCGAGAGCTGGCTTCCTTACCTGAAATGAAGAAGGAACTTCGATGACAACCATGCCCCGCCCAATCTATGAAACCAAAGAGGACAAGGACATCGACCTGGCCCACCTCTTTGACACCTTCATCAACAACCGCATGCTCATTCTGGGCATCACCGGCTTCTTCGCGGCCCTGGGCATCGCCTATGCGCTGCTCGCAACACCGGTCTATCTCGCCAGCGCGATGATCCAGATCGAACCCAAGAGCGGCTTGCCGAGCCTGACCGACGTGGTCAACAACAACCCGCCGGTATCGCCGGCACAGACCGAGATCGCGCTGCTCAAGTCGCGCTCGGTGGTGGGTGGCGCGGTCAGCAACCTGAACCTCGACATCATCATCAAGCCCCACCACTTCCCGATCATCGGCGGCTTCATGGCCCGGCGCTTCGAGCCGACCGAAGAAGGCGAGCTGGGCTGGTACCCGACCGGCCTCGGCGCTTACGCCTGGGGTGGCGAAGTGCTGAAGGTCACCCAGCTGGAAGTACCGGACAAGGTGCATGGCAAGGAGCTGACGCTGGAAGCCGCCGAGAACAACGGCTTCATCCTGCGCGATGAAGACGGTGAAGTCGTGGTACAGGGCGTCACCGGCGAGCCGGTAGAGAACGAAGGCTACCGCGTCACCGTGGCCGAGCTGAACGCTCGCCCCGGCACCACCTTCACCGTGATCAAGAATCGCACCTACAACACCACGGAGAGCTATCAGCAGCGCCTGTCCGCCGCCGAGCGCGGCAAGCAGTCGGGCATCGTCAACGTGACCCTGGAAGACCCGGATCCGCAACACGCCATCCACGTGCTGGAGGAAGTGGCCAACCGCTACGTCGATCAGAACGTTGCCCGTAACGCTGCGGAAGCGACCCAGAGCCTGGAATTCCTCAACGAGCAGGTTCCGGCCGTACGCCGCAACCTCGAGGCTGCCCAGACCGCGCTGAACAAGTACCAGACCGGCTCCCGCTCGGTGGATATCACCGCAGAAACCCAGTCGGTGCTCGATCGCATCGTCGACCTGGAAAAGCAGATCTCCGAGCAGAACCTCAAGCGCACCGAGATGGAACGTCGCTTCACTCGTCAGCACCCGAACTTCCAGGCGCTGATGAACCAGATCAACCAGCTGCAGATGCAGAAGGACCAGCTGGAGAAGCAGATCGACACCCTGCCGTCGACCCAGCAGGAACTGCTGCGCCTGACCCGCGACGTGGAAGTTTCCTCGGAAACCTACTCCATGCTGCTAAACAAGACCCAGGAGCTGGACATCATCCGCGCCGGCACCGTGGGTAACGTGCGCATCATCGACCACGCCGCGGCAGACCTGGAAAACCCGGTCAAGCCGAACAAGCCGCTGGTCGTCATCGTCGCCACCCTGCTCGGCGCCCTGCTCGCCACCGCCTTCGTCTATGTGCGTGAAGCACTCAAGCGCGGCGTGGAGAACCCGGAGGACATCGAACGCACCGGCACTCCGGTCTACGCCTCGATTCCCTTCACCGAGAAGCAGGCCACGCTGGAGAAGCGCCTGGCCAACTTCAAGCGCGACAAGAGCACTGCATCCTACCTGCTGACCATCAACGACCCGGCCGACCTCGCCACCGAGGCCATGCGCAGCCTGCGCACCAGCCTGCACTTCGCGATGATCGAGGCCAAGAACAACGTCCTGATGATCACCGGCCCGAGCCCAGCAGTCGGCAAGTCCTTCGTCACCACCAACCTGGCCGCCGTTGTCGCTCAGTCCGGCAAGCGTGTACTGCTGATCGACGCCGACATGCGCAAGGGTTACCTGCACAAGGTCATGCGTTGCGATGGCGACAAGGGTCTGTCCGATATCCTCTCCGGTCGCATCACCCTGTTCGATGCCATCCAGAAGACCCAGCTGAACAACCTGCATGTGATCACCCATGGCCAGTTGCCGCCGAACCCGTCGGAACTGCTGATGCACGAGAACTTCTCGCGCTTCGTCAAGGAGATCAGCCACATGTACGACCTGGTGATCTTCGATACCCCGCCGATCCTGGCGGTCACCGACGCCGCGCTGGTCGGCAGCCAGGCAGGTACCACGCTGATGGTCACCCGCTACGGCCTGAACGGCCTGAAGGAAATCGAAGCGGCCAAGCGGCGCCTCGAGCAGAACGGCCTGCTGGTCAAGGGCGTGATCTTCAACGCCGTGGTCCGCAAGGCATCCACCTATGGCGAGTACGGCTACTACCAGTACGAATACGCCAGCACCAATAAGTAAGTGATTCGCACGGCGGCGGGGTCAACCCCGTCGCCGTGCCGAACGCCGCCCCATTTTTTTTTGTATCTGCCCGACACTGACCTTGCGAGCGTCAGCGGACATTTTTTTTGCTTGAAGATAGGTGTTTAGCGATGACCAGACACTCCAACCGGCCTGCAATGCGCTCGACCCGACTGGCAGTGGCCCTGGCCGCCGCGCTGTCGGCTGTCGGCGTGTGCGCCGCCGACTGGCCTGTCAATGACGAAGGAGGCCTGGCCCTGCACGGGGTCAACATCTCCGGTGCCGGCTTCGCCCCGCATATCACGCCGGGCAAGAACGGCACTCACTACTTCTACCCCGAGAAGAAACACTTCAAGTACTACGCCGATCAGGGCATCCGCCTGATCCGCTTTCCGTTCATCTGGGAGCGCGTGCAGCACTCGCTCGATTCCGGATTGAACTTCGACCAGATCCGGTTGTTGAAGAAGACCCTGGATCTGGCCGCACAGAACGGCCAGAAGGTCATTCTGGACATGCACAACTATGGTCGTTACCACGGCGAACTCATCGGCTCGAGCAAGGTGCCCTATGAAGCCTATGCCTCGGTATGGCGCAAGCTGGCCGAGCGCTTCAAAGGTCACCCGGGCCTGCTCGGCTACGACATCATGAACGAGCCGCACAGCACCGTGGGCCTCTGGCCGGGCGCAGCCCAGGCGGCGGTCGATGCGATCCGCGAAGTCGACGACCAGACGCTGATCTTCATCGAGGGCGAGCGCTGGTCGAGCGCCTATCACTGGCCGCTGGTGAACGCCAATTTCCTGATCAACGACCCGGCCGACCGCCTCATCTACGAGGCGCACCTGTACTTCGACGACGACTTCTCCGGCAAGTACATGGCCCAGACCAGCCGAAACATCGATCCGATGATCGGCGTCGAACGTGCGCGGCCATTCATCGAGTGGCTGCAGAAGCATGGCCAGAAAGGCTTCCTCGGCGAGTACGGCATCCCCGACGACCTGCCCGAAGCGGCGCAAGCGATGGACAACCTGCTCGCCTACCTGAACGACAACTGCGTGCCCAGCGCGTACTGGGCCGGCGGCCCCGGCTGGGGCACCTACAAGCTTGCGATCGAGCCGCGCAACGGCAAAGACCGTCCGCAGATGGAGCTCATGCGCAAGCACCTGGCCAACGACTGCACGGCCATCGGCCCTACACCTGCGCAAATTGCTGATTGATTCTGGAGTGACTCGAACATGAAATTCGGACTGCTGTGGCATTCGTTCTCATCCGGCAACCTCGGGGTTGGCGCGCTGAGCATTTCCAACATGCTGCTGATCGACGAAGCCGCCCGCAAATGTGGCATCACCCCGGAGTTCCTGATCATCGGCTCCTCCGGCCCCTGTGATTACCCGCCGTCCACCGAACGCTTCAACTACGAATTCATCGAGTTCAACGAGAAGGCCCTGCTGAAGAACCCGCACGGCCTGTATCGGGCGATCGCTTCCTGCGACGCGATCTTCGACATCGGCGAGGGCGACAGCTTTTCCGACATCTATGGCGCCAAGCGCCTGATCAAGCTGCTGGTCAGCAAGGGCATGGCACTGGGTGGCCGCGTGCCGCTGATCCTGTCGCCGCAGACCATCGGCCCGTTCAAGTCCGATTGGGGCACCAAGGCCTCGGCCTGGGCGATGAAGAAGAGCACCATGGTCTTCGCCCGCGATCACCAGTCCTTCGATGTGCTCAAGCAGCTGAACATCCCCAATCGCGACGAGGTGATCGACGTCGCCTTCGCCCTGCCCTTCGATCGCCAGAGCGAACAGCGCGACCCGAGCAAGCTCGCCGTGGGCCTGAGTGTCTCCGCGCTGCTGCATCATGGCGGCTACGAAGGCACGGCCAACCAGTTCGGCCTGCGCGCCGACTACAAGGCCCTGACCGACCGGCTGATCCGTACCCTGCTCGAGCGCGGCCACGAGGTGCACCTGGTGCCCCACGTGATCCCGATCGGGTTCCCCGCCGAAGACGACTACACCGTCTCCCAGCAGCTCCAGCAGCAGTATCCGGAGCTCAAGCTGGCGCCGCGCTTCAAGGGGCCGATCGAAGCCAAGTCCTATATCAGCGGCATGGACTTCTTCGTCGGCGCGCGCATGCACGCCACCATTGGTGCCTTTTCCGCGGGCGTACCGGTCGTGCCGCTGGCCTACAGCCGCAAGTTCGCCGGGCTCTACCAGTCGCTGGACTACCACCGCGTGGTCGACCTCAAGACCGAGGACACCGACAGCGCGCTGGAGCTGGTACTGGCGCACCTGGACAACCGTGAACAGCTCAAGGCCGAGGTCGCCGCCAGCGGCGCGATCATCCGTCGCAAGCTGGACGCCTACAGCGCCGCACTGGAACAGATTCTGGCGACGCTGCATCAGCCTCAGGCCGCGTATCAGAGATAACCATGCGCGACCACGCCCTGATGGGGGTCACCACGGCGGCTCGGACCGCCGTGCAGCTGGGCACCCTGCTGATCCTCGCGCGCACGCTGGGGCCGAGCGACTTCGGCTTCATTTCCATCGTCATCACCTGGTCGACCATCGTCGCCCTGGTGACCGACTATGGCTTCGGCATGCGCGCCCTGCGCGACATCGGTGCCGAACGCGAGCGGGCCGGCGAGATCATGTCGGCCAGCCTGGCGGCGAAGTCGGTGCTGGTGCTGCCGGCCTGCATCGTGCTGCTGCCGGTGATCCTGTTCGTGCTCGACCTGCACCTCATCGAACGTTTCGCCGCGGTGCTGTTCCTGCTCGGCACGCTCGCTTCGTCCTACGGCGACCTGGGTCTGACGGTTTTTCGCAGCATCGGCCAGTTCCACCGCGAAACCCGAATCGTGGTGGCGACGGCGCTGGTGCATTTCGTCCTGATCGGTGCCGCGATTCTGCTGCGCAACGACGTCCTGGCCATCGGCGTGGCGTTTCTCCTGTCGCGACTGATCTACGCCACCTTCGCCCTTCGCGCCCTGTCGAGGATCCTCGAACTGGGCGGCATCCTGCGCAATTCCTGGAAGGTGCTGGGCGAACGCTTCAAGTCTTCCACGAGCTTCGCGGTGGACAGTGGCGCAACCAACATCTTCGCCCAACTGGACGTCATCCTGGTCAACCACCTCGCCGGCCGCGAGGCCGCTGGCATCTACTTCGCCGGCTCGCGGCTGATCCAGGGCGCGGTGCCGTTCAGCGTGCTGCTGGCCAGCGTGCATATCCCGCGCTTCGCCTATCAGCTGCACAACAAGACCGCCGGGCTGGCCCGCTACGGCCTGCGCATCCTCGGCGAATACACGGGGATGGGGCTGATCTTCGCGCTGGCGTTCTTCTTTATCGGCCCGCTGTTCACCGATTACTTCCTCGGCGCCGAGTACGCGGAGCTGAACACCCTCTGGCTGGCGTTCGCCTGCTTCACCGCCGCGCGCTTCATCGCCGCCGGGCTTGGCGTACAGCTGATGGCCATGGGAACGGGCTTCTTGCGCACCTTCGGAATCATCGCCTCGGGCGTGATCACCGTGCTCTGTTACTGGATTTTCATTCCGTCCCACGGAATACAGGCGGCCCCCTGGGTGTCCACTCTCGGCATGGTCGTCCTGACAGGCATTTACGGTTATGCGGTGCTCGCCATCTACCGCAAGCGGCGCCAGCCCGCATGACCGAACTCGTTAAATACTGCCGGTCGCGCATCGCGCCCGACCGGCCGCTCAAGGGAAGGCAGGTATGAAAGCTTTACTCAATCGCGTGCTCAACAACGACCTGTGCAGTGGCTGCGGCATGTGCAGCTCGGTGGCCGATGACGACGCCATCAAGATCCGTCTGACCGGCGATGGCTATCACCGCCCGGTGCTCAATGCGCAGTACCAGAACAAGCCGGTTGCCAACGAGCAGACCAGCGCCGCCTTCGCCAAGTCCTGCCCGGCGCTGAACCTGGACATTCGACCGTACAAGTCGGCCAACTACCACCCCATCTGGGGCGAGATCCTCGATACGCTCAAGGGCTATGCCACCGATAACGAGATCCGCCAGGCCGGCTCCTCCGGCGGTGTGATCTCCGCGCTGGCGCAGTATTGCCTGGAGAAGAACCTGGTCGACGGTGTCATCCAGATCCAGGCCTCGCACACCGACCCTCTGGAGAACGTCGCCACCATCAGCCGCTCGCGGCAGAACATCATCGCCTCCTCCGGCTCCCGCTACGCGCCGGCAAGCCCCGGTGAGGCACTGAAATGGGTGGCCATGTCCACCGAGAAGTACCTGTTCATCGGCAAACCCTGCGACGTCGCCGCGGTGCGCCAGATGCAGCAGCACGATCCCCGCCTGAAAGAAAACATTCCCTACATCGTCTCCTTCATGTGCGCCGGCACCCCGAGCCTGCAGGGTACCGAGCAGGTGCTGGACAAGCTGGAGGTCGAACGCAAGGACGTCACCGCCTTCCGCTACCGCGGCGACGGCTGGCCGGGTCTGACCAAGGCGACGCTGAAGAACGGCGACGAACGCACCATGACCTACAACGACTCCTGGGGAAAGGTGCTCAACCGTCACCTGCAGACCCGCTGCAAGATCTGCCCGGACGGCATCGGCGAGTTCGCCGATATCGTCTGTGCCGACGGCTGGGAAGGCGATGAAAAAGGCTACCCCTCGTTCGAAGAGCGCGAGGGCAACTCGCTGATTCTGGTACGCACCGCAAAAGGCCGCGAACTTTTTCGCAACGCGGAGGCCGATGGTGTTGTCAAAGCGGAGGCGTTCGATACGGGCAGCATCTTCGCCATCCAGCCGTTCCAGTACTACCGCCGCACGACGATTCTTCCGCGGCTGCTGGCCATGAAGCTGCTGTTGCTCAAAACCCCTTCGTACAAAGGCTTCGAGCTTGGCAAAGGGGCCAAGGAGATCGGGTTCTACCAGAGCTTCAAGGCGTTCACCGGTCTGCTGGTGCGGCGCAAGAAGATCAAGAAGCGGGCGCTGGAAACAGCCTGATGGGCTGTGGCGCTCAAGGAACCAATACCTAAGGACTCAGGTTGATGACGAATTTCAGTTCACGCTTCTTCTTTTTTCCGTTGCTGATCATGGCGATCGTGCTGCACTTCGCCGTGTTCGGGGACAGCCCGCACAACCCTTACGGCATCAAGGGTCTGAACGAGCTGTACCTCGCCATCTGCATCATCTTCACCATTCTGCTGCTGCTGGCTTCGGCGGAAAACGCTCCGCGTGAGTTTCGCATCATCATGTACTACTGCGCCTACACCACCGTGGTGTTTCTGGTGCTGCCCGCGATCTTCGCCTACTACACGTACGGACAGCCGATCGTCTTCGGGCTGATCGAGGAACGCCGGGTACTGGCGGCTCTGGGCTTCGCGCCGCTGCTGTTCCTCGGCAAGCGCGTCAGCACCCTGCAGTTCGAGCGGGCATTCCTCTATGCCGCGCTGATTGCCGCGTTCTTCTCCTGGTGCTTCAAGTTCGGCGTGATTCCGGACATGCGCCCGGAAGTGCGCTCCGATGACCGCCCGGACCGATCCTCCATCGGCCCCTTCCTGATCTGCCTGGCGTACTTCTACTGCATCCAGATCTGGTCGAAGGGGGCGTCGCCGATCAGCGGTGCGGCGCGCAGCAAGACCTTCTATCTGGTGATCGCCGCGGTGCTGCTGCTGACTCTGGTGTTCGCTACCCAGACGCGCCAGCTGATCGTGCTGTGCCTGGCCTTCACCCTGTTCTGCCTGCGTGCCAAGGCCATCATCTGGGCCGCCTCGCTGTCGATTCTGCTGTCGCCGTTCTACTTCTATCCGAGCCTGCTGGAAATTCTCGGACTCAACGTCGAGTTCTACGACAGCACCCTGGAAGGCGTGGAAGACGGCGCCCGTTCGGTCACCATCGCCCTGATCTTCGACCACTTGAAGCAGGTCAACTGGCTACCCAGCGGTTCGCTCTCGCTGATGTGGCAGGACGGCTTCATCCCCTATTTCGGCGAACACTTCTTCCTCTCCGACGTCGGCATCATCGGCACGCTGTTCCGCTTCGGCTTCCTGACCTTCCTGATCGTGCCTATGACGCTGTTCGTCTATCACCGCATCGCTAAGAACATCGCCAGCGACATGAGCTTCATCTACGCGACCATGCTGGCCCTCTTCGTCATCTGGCCGCTCAACGGCCTGTTCGAATACGGCCAGCCGGTCATCGCCATGTTGTTCGTCATTCATGCCCTACGGGCCCGTTACCTCCGCAGCCAGGAACCTATCCATGAACGTCGCGCTTATCCTCAACTACAAGGCAGCTACTGAAACCATCAGTTGCGTTGAGAGCCTGCTCGCTCATTGCCCGGCTCTCAACCATGTGGTGGTCATCGACAACGATTCCCAGGACGGCTCCGTCGTGGCGTTCAACCAGTGGCTGGAAGCCCAGCCGCGGCACAACGTCACCGTGCTCGCTAACCCGGAGAACAACGGCTACGCCGGTGGCAACAACTACGGGCTGCGCTGGGCGCTGGACAACCTGCCGGTGACCAACTTCTGGATCGTCAACAACGACACCTACGTCGACAGCGACGCCCTCACCCCGCTGCTCGACGCCCTCGCGCAGAACGATCGCCAGTTCGTCGGCTCGGTGATCCTCAGCGCCGATACCGGCCGCCTGGAGTGCTATGGCGGCGGCAAGCTGTACCCGCTGCTGGGCAAGGCGAAGCTGCTGGGCAAGGACCAGACCCTCGAAGCCATGGCCCAGACCAGCGAGCAACCGGATTACCTGATGGGTTGCAGCCTGGCGTTCTCGGCCAAGCTGATCGACCGCATCGGCATGATGGACGAGGCGTACTTCATGTATTCCGAAGAAGTCGACTGGCAGTTCCAGGCAAAGAAGAAAGGCGTGTCGATCCGCGTCGTGCCTGAAAGCCGCCTGTTCCACTACGGCTCGCTCAGCTCGGGCGGCCGTTCGGCCTTCTACCACTACTACCGCAACCGTGCGGCCACCCGTTTCAACAAGCGCTTCTACGGCCAGGGGTTTGCGCTGGCTTCGGCCTGTTTCCTGTCGGCGATCACCGTCATCAAGGAGTTCAACCACCCCAGCCTTGCCTGGTCCGGCATCAAGGGCGCCTTCAAGGGAGTAACGATGAGTGTCTAACGAGACTAACCACGCGTTCGGTGTGCATTTCTACACCGGCAGCAAGGCGTCGCTGCTGAACTGCATTCGCGAGGGGGTCAAGCAGCCCTACTCGTTCGTCGTGACACCCAACGTCGATCACCTCGCGCAGCTGCAGGACAACCCTGCCCTGCGCGAGGCATACGCCAAGGCCCGGCTGCGCCTGTGCGACAGCCGGATCCTGCAGCCGCTGCTGCAGCGTCTCGGCGTGCAGATCGAGGAAGTCATTCCCGGCAGCGACCTGACCATGGACCTGCTCGACTGGGCCAATCGCGAGCATCTGCGCATCGTGCTGATCGGCGCTACCGAACAGGAATGCAGCAAGTTGCGCGCGCTTTATCCGGGCATCACGGTCTACCACCACAATCCGCCGATGGGCTTCATCAATCGACCGGACGAAGTGCAAAAGGCATTGCAGTTCGTTCGTGAACACCCCTCGGAACTGGTGTTCTACGCGGTGGGTGCACCGCGCCAGGAAATATTGGCCAGTTCGATCGAAAGTCACGAGCGGACCGGAATGGGCTTTTGTATCGGCGCGTCGATTTCATTCGCCACCGGCAGTATTAAGCGTGCTCCGGTATGGATGCAGAACTGCAAACTGGAATGGCTGCATCGCATGCTCTCCGAGCCAAAACGCCTGGTCAAACGCTATGTCCATGATGCGCTGTTCATTGTTCCGGCATTTTGGCGGGAGAAGAACTACCGCATGGACAAAGCCAAGCCAGCAAAACAGGACAGCTGACGCATTCATCGAAAAAATGGCTGGAATTGCACGGAACCGCGGTGAACCCAGCGAGATCGAGACGGTCTATCCCTTCTGTGTGAGCGTGACAGGATGGCATTTCAACATCGAACTAAACATTGAGCGCCGTCCCGCCTCGGCCGTAATGCAGCAGCCACGCATAAACAAGTAAGGGATTAAACCTGCCAAGCCGACCGCTGCCGTTTTACAACCAGGAGGGAATTAAACGCTTCCGCGTAGCTGAATATAAAAGCCGCTGGAGATGAACATTCAGGAAGGAGAGAAACTTTGGCTACCGATCCGATTTGGTCGCTGAGGAGTGTGGAGTGATGACTCCGGCCCTCTTGAAAAGGCGAAAGAACAATTCAAACGCCTCAGGCAAAAAAGTGAATCAAGCCGTCTCACTCTTTGAACAACAACCACTCCGTCAAGGATGAACAAACCATGAAACCATTCATTGCACTCGCTTTTACTTCCGCTCTGACACTGCAGGGCTGTGCTTTCGCCCCCGGCCAGTATCTTGACCCCGACGAGTTCAAGGAAGGCGCCGAAGCCGAACACGGCACGGTGCAGCTGGTCCGTATCACGCCGGAAATGCTCCGGGGTGAGCTGGCTTCCGACCAGGGCACCTCGAGCAAGCAGGAACTGCTCGGCTACAAGCCGAGCGCCTACCGCATCGGTGCCAACGACCTGCTCTACATCACCGTCTGGGATCACCCTGAACTGACCGCGCCGTCCGGCCCGCAGCAGCAGCTGGATGCCAACGGACGCCTGGTTCGCCCTGACGGCACGCTGTTCTACCCGTACATCGGCAACGTCGAAGCGGCCGGCAAGACCATCGAAGAGCTGCGTGCCACCATCGCCCGCCGTCTGACCAACTACATCGACAGTCCGCAGGTGGACGTTTCCATCCTGCGCTTCGGTAGCCAGCGCGTGGTCGTCTCCGGTGCGTTCAATACTGCCGGCGAAGTACCGATCACCACCGCCCCGATGACCATCACCCAGGCCATCGGCCAGGCTGGCGTCGATACCGATACCGCCGACCTCACCGGTCTGACCCTCAAGCGTGATGGCCGCGAGTACATGCTGGACGTCGACTCCCTCAACCGCCCGGATTCCTGGCTGCACCAGGTCTACCTGAAGGACGGCGACCAGCTGCACCTTCCGTACAACGACCAGCGCAAGGTCTACGTGCTGGGTGAGGTAATGTCGCCGCAAGCCATGACCTTCAAGGCTACCAGCATGAACCTGATGGACGCGGTCGGTACCGCCGGCGGTATTCGCCAGGAAACTGCCGATGGCGAGGCGCTGTACGTGATCCGCGGTGCGGAAAACATGGCCGAAGGTCAGGCCAAGGTGTTCCAGCTGAACGCCAAGTCGCCGACCGCCTTCGCTCTGGCCAAGCACTTCCCGCTGCAGCCGCAGGATGTGGTGTTCGTGGGGCCGGCCAACATTACCCGCTGGAACCGCTTCATCAGCCAGCTGCTGCCGTCCGCCAGCATCGTGGGCACTGGTGCCGCTGCCGAGTACAACCTGTCTCGCTAAGCGCGCCATGGCCTGATCGCAGGATCGGGTAGAAAAGCCGCAGAGTCATCACCGATGCTCTGCGGCTTTTTCGTACGTTGGCACCTGCCATTGCGCCGTGCGTGCAAATGCCTAAAGCGGAACCGAACCGCCGTCGGCGACGGCGCTCCACGCAGCATCGGTCAGAAGCGGCCCGGCTAGTACCCCGCAGAACGCAGCCAGGCAAAAAAAACGGGCCTGCTACAGCTTGGTAGCAGGCCCGTTTCTGTGAGCAGCTTCGAGGGCGTCAGCGCACCGCTTCGAACAACCCGGCCGCGCCCATGCCGCCGCCCACGCACATGGTCACCACGCCGTAACGCAGATTGCGGCGCTGCAGTTCGCGCACGATATGACCGGCAGTACGCGAGCCGGTCATGCCGAACGGGTGGCCGATGGAGATCGAGCCGCCGTTGACATTGTACTTCTCGTTATCGATACCCAGGGTGTCGCGGCAGTACAGGCACTGCGAGGCGAAGGCCTCGTTGAGCTCCCACAGGTCGATATCGGCGATCTGCAGCCCTTTTGCCTTGAGCAGGCGCGGTACGGCGTAGACGGGACCGATGCCCATCTCTTCCGGCTCACAACCGGCCACGGTGAAGCCACGGAAGAACGCACGCGGCTTGAGGCCGAGCTCGATGGCCTTGTCCAGGCTCATCACCAGCGTCATCGAGGCGCCGTCGGACAGCTGCGACGCGTTGCCGGCGGTCACCGAACCGTCCTCGGCGAAAGCCGGCTTGAGTCCGGCGAGGCTTTCCAGGGTAGTGTCCGGACGGTTGCAGTCGTCACGGTCGACCACGCCCTGATGCAGGGTGCGCTCGCCGGTGTTCTTGTCCTCGGTGAAATACTGCACGTTCATCGGCACGATTTCGTCGCTGAACAGCCCTTCGGCCTGGGCACGCGCGGTGCGCTGCTGGCTCTGCAGTGAGTAGAGGTCCTGCTGCTCGCGGGTGACGTTGTAGCGCCGCGCCACGAGCTCGGCGGTCTGGCCCATGGTGTGGTAGATGCCCGGCACGCGTTCCTGGATGATCGGGTTGAACAGATGATCGGTGTTGCGGCTCTTGAGCGTCAGGGTGATGGACTCCACCCCGCCGGCGACGATGACGTCACTGCAGCCCGAGGCGATCTGGTTGGCCGCGACGGCGATGGCCTGCAGGCCGGACGAACAGTAGCGGTTCAGCGTCATGCCGGAACAGGCGATGCCCAGGCGTGACAACACGGCGACGTTGCGGCCGATGTTGTAGCCCTGCGCACCCTCGTTGGAACCGGCCCCGACGATGCAATCCTCGACCAGCGCCGGATCGAGATCGTTGCGCGACAGCAGCGCACCGACGCAATGCGCTGCCATGTCGTCGGGACGGGTCATGTTGAACTTGCCGCGGAAGGACTTGGCCAGGCCGGTCCGCACGCTATCGACGATCACTACTTCACGCATGACATACCTCGGAGACTAGGCGCGGTCGCGGGAATGTTATGGCGGCGCAGCGCGCACGGATTGTTCCACGACCGCAGGGTGGACGGTGATCCGAGCATAGTTCCGCCCTCGCCAGCGTGGCGATGACCATTCAGCAAGCATATGCACGGCCATTGCCTCACGGGTCAGGCACGCCCGGGGCAGGCTTTTGAGCAGTCTTGCAGGTGGTTGCAGCGTCTAGCTGGCGCCTCGCTGCAGTTACAAGTCCGCTCCCACAGGCACTTGGCGAGCCGATCCTGGTTAACGCCCCTTCTCGATCGCGGCCTCCAGCGCCTCGTTCAGCGTCCGCAACACCTTCACCCTGGCGAAACGCTTGTCGTTGGCCTCCACCAGCGTCCAGGGCGCGATCTCCGTACTGGTGCGGTCGACCATATCAGCCACCGCGTGACCATATTCGTCCCAGCGCTCGCGGTTGCGCCAATCCTCGTCGGTGATCTTGAAGCGCTTGAAGGCGGTATCCTCGCGCTCCTTGAAGCGCTTGAGCTGGGTCTTCTTGTCGATGCTCAGCCAGAACTTCACCAGCACGATGTCCGCATCGACGAGCTGCTCCTCGAAGTCGTTGATCTCCGAATAGGCCCGCAGCCACTCCTCCGGCGTGCAGAAACCTTCTACCCGCTCAACCAGCACGCGCCCGTACCAGGAGCGGTCGAAGATGGTGAACTTGCCGCGTTCCGGCACATTGCGCCAGAAGCGCCAGAGCCAGGGCTGCGCCCGCTCTTCGTCGGTCGGTGCGGCGATCTGCACCGTGCGATACATTCGCGGGTCCAGCGCGCCCGTGACCCGCCGGATCGCGCTGCCCTTGCCTGCCGCATCATGCCCTTCGAACAAGGCCAGCACGCCGCGCTTGCGCAGCCTGCGGTCGCGCAGCAGCCGTGATAGCCGCGCCTGCTCCTCGGCCAGTTGCTGCTGGTAGTTGTCCTTGTCGAGCTTCTGGCTCAGGTCCAGGCTGTCCAGCAGGCTCAGGTGATCGAGATCCACCTGCAGCGGCGCCGAATGGGGCTGGGCCACGCTCTGTCCGGGCTGCTCCGCGGCCGCCAGCGCAGCCTGCAGACCTTCCAGCAGGATGCGCCCTACGGTCAGGCTGCGATAACGCTCGTCGGCACCTTCGATCACATACCAGGGCGCGAAATCGCGGCTGCTCAGCCGCAGGATCTGCTCGCCGTAGCGCACGAATTTGTCGTAGGTCTTGGACTGCTGCCAGTCCAGCGGGCTGATGCGCCAGCTGTGCAGCGGGTCGTTCTTCAACGAGTCGAGGCGTGCATTCATCTGGTCTTTCGAGAGATGGAACCAGAACTTGAAGATCAGCATGCCTTCGTCGCAGAGCATGCGCTCCAGACGCTGCGCCCGGGCCGTGGCCAGCTTCAGCTCGGCACCCTTGATGCGGCCATGCACGCGATCCTCGAGCATCTTGCTGTACCAGTTGCCGAAGAAGATGCCGGTATGCCCCTTCGGCGGCAGCCGCCGCCAGAAGCGCCAGGCCGGGGGGTGCGACAGCTCTTCGTCGCTGGGCACATCGAAGCTGTCGACCCGAATCAGCCGGGGGTCCATCCACTCGTTGAGCAGCTTGATGGTCTCGCCCTTGCCCGCCCCTTCGATACCGTTGATCAGGATCAGAACCGGGAACTTCGCCTGGGCCTTGAGCCGGTACTGCGCCTGCAGGAGCGCCTCGCGCAGTTCCGGCACTGCGGCATCGTAGGTGGCCTTGTCGATGGCGTGACCAATTTCGGCTGATTCGAACATCGCGCTCTCCGCTCGGTTGATGCGCTCAACCCTAGCAGGCAGCCCGCGGGCATAGCGAGGACCATGGCCGATTAGATCGCGTGACATTGATCTGCGTCGGCGAGACAGCGAGACCTTGACCTGCTGCCAAGTCACCGCACGCCCCGCTGCCGGCCGGCGCCATGAGCCGCTGCAGCGCGCGTTCCGTTGAACGATCGCAGCGCACTTCAGGCAGAATACCGGCCATGATCGAGCGCCCGCCCTACCCGCACTGCTGCACGCCGCCCCAGGACCATTGGCCCTTGCCCGAGGCATTGCCCGGTGTTCGCCTATTGAGCACGCAGTTCGACTCCGCCTTGCTCGACCCCGAAGACTTCACCCGCTGGGGCATTGCCGCGCCGCGAGGCGTTGGCAAGCGACAGGCAGAGTTCCTGGCCGGCCGCCTATGTGCACGGGAAGCCTTACAGAGCCTGACCGGCACACCCTATGTGCCAACCGTGGGCGAGGACCGCGCCCCGCAATGGCCGCGCGGCGTCGTTGGCTCCATCACCCATGGCGCCGGTTGGGCAGGCGTCGTGGTAGCGCGGCAACGCGAATGGTGCGGTCTGGGGCTGGATATCGAACGCATGCTGGTGTGCGAGCGTGCCGACCGCCTGGCGGGTGAGATTCTCACGCCCAGCGAACTGGAGGCGTTTGCATCGCTGGGCGACCACGAACGCGCCGAGCTGGTCACCCGCACCTTCTCGCTCAAGGAAAGCCTGTTCAAGGCCCTCTACCCGTTGGTCAAGCAACGGTTCTACTTTCAGGATGCCGAGGTGCTGGAGGCCACACCTGGGGGGCTCGCGCGCCTGCGCCTGCTTATCGACCTTTCGCAGACCTGGCGCACCGGCGCATTGGTCGAAGGCCAGTTCGCTCGTTTCGACGGCTACCTGCTGAGCCTGGTCAGTATCCCCGCCGCGCCTTCGCCAGATTGAAGCGACGGAGGCCGACCATAGGGCGGCCGAGCCCGACAGACGTCGAAGCGCCCCGCCTGGCTGGACGCTCATGCTGATCGATAGGCTGGAACCGAACCCTCAGGCGCCAGACGAGTCAACCAGACACCCCAAATCACCGGCGCGCACGCCTATAATCGCGCCCTCAGAAATGACACAGGTGCACCATGGCCAATCCATACCACGATCACAACCTGGCGCTGCTGGCCCATCTGCGTGGCATTCTGCTTGCGATGGGCGAAGCCGAACAGGTTTCGGAAGAAAGCCACGCGCTGTTCCTCGAACGCTTCGACGAACTGATCATGAACCTGCAAAACGTGCCGGAAGAGCGTCACATGGGCCAGGACCTGATCTGCCAGGTCTTCCATCGCTACCCGCAGATCGCCCACCTCGTCCCGCGCGACCTGCTCTGGTTCTTCGGCGGCGACTGTCTGCACTTCATGCCGGACGAGGAAATCGCCGTATTCCAGCAACTCGAGGAGCGCCGCTACGAAGCCGAACAGAACGACGAGCCCTTCGACTGGAACCATGAGAAGCAGCTATTGAGCATGCCGGATGAGGGTGCGCGGCACTGACGATCCCGCCTCTGGCGAAGATCCGTAAAAGCACTCAGCAAACCGATCCTCGGAGTAGTGTCCCTGAGCCAGTGATACCAAGCCCGCCTATCGTCTCGACGGCGGGCCTGTCACTCGAACAAAAGACCGCTGGGCCTACGGAGCTATCAAGCTCCAGCGCGCGGATTGGCGCCAGGCATGAGCTACTCCGGCTCCACCCGCCGCTGCTGATAGATCCAGTCGACGATCTCACCCTCCGGCACGTACCCGCTCACCACCTCACGAAGCAGCTGCCGAACCTGCGGGTAATCATCGTTTTCCACCGCCTTGAGCAGCTTGGCCAGCCTGTCCTTGAGCACATCCCAGTCGAGATGTTCTTCGTTGGCCCGCATGATCATCGGATGCTCGGTGGCACTGACGTTGTCACCGATCAGCAGCTCCTCGTACAGTTTTTCACCGGGGCGCAGGCCGGTGTAGTCGACGGCGATATCCCCGTGTGGGCACTTCTCGGAACGCACGCTGAGGCCGGACAGGTGAATCAACTTTTCAGCGAGCTCGGCGATCTTGACCGGCTGGCCCATATCCAGCACAAACACATCGCCACCCTGCCCCATCGAGCCGGCCTGGATCACCAGCTGCGCCGCCTCCGGAATGGTCATGAAATATCGGGTGATCTTCGGATGCGTCACCGTCACCGGCCCGCCCGCGCGAATCTGCGCGTAGAAGCGCGGTATGACCGAGCCTGAGGAGCCAAGTACGTTGCCGAAACGCACCATGGTGAAGCGCGTCTTGTTGACGTGATGGACCCCGGAGGCGCCGAACAGACACGGTGCCGGCTCACGGCTCAACGCCTGCAGAATCAGCTCAGCCACACGCTTGGTGCTGCCCATCACGTTGGTAGGGCGAACAGCCTTGTCGGTAGAAATCAGCACGAAGTTGCTGACGCCGGCCTGCACCGCTGCCTGTGCCGTGTTCAAGGTGCCGATCACGTTGTTCAGCACGCCTTCGGCCACATTGTGCTCAACCATCGGCACATGCTTGTAAGCCGCGGCGTGGTAAATCGTCTCCACCTCCCAGGTGCGCATCACCTCTAGGAGCCGATCCTCGTTACGAATCGACCCCAGGATGGGCACTAGCCGGGTTGCCAGTGACGACCGTTCGATCAACCTCTCCAGTTCAAGGTGGATGCTGTACAGGTTGAATTCGCAGTGCTCGAACAAGAGCAGCGCCTTGGGCTTGTTGGAAAGAATCTGTCGGCACAACTCCGAACCGATAGACCCGCCCGCACCCGTGACCATCACGACCTTGCCGCGTATGCACTTCTCAAACAACGCCTGTTGTGGCGGTACGGCATCACGGCCAAGCAGGTCCGCAATATCCACCTCTTGGATGTCTTCGACCTGAACCTTGCCGCTCGCCAGATCCATAAAGCCCGGCACACTGCGAACATGCAATGGAAAACGTTCGAGCATTTCCAGAATTTCACGGCGGCGACCACGTGAGGTGGAGGGAATCGCAAGCAGAATCTCGCCCGCTCCCGTGTCCTCCACCAATTGCCCGATGCGCTTGGACGAATACACGCGCAATCCGGCAATGACCCTATTGTGCAAGTTCGGATCGTCATCGATAAATGCCACAGGCCGCATCGCTCGCCCCATACGCAACGCAGCAACTAGCTGATTACCTGCTGCCCCGGCTCCATATACCGCCACCTTGGGCAATCCCGCGTCGCGGCCCTTGAACTTGGTAAGCGTGTTGGGCGAAAACCAATCCCCCATAAAGTATTGGCGCATCACCAGGCGTAAACCGCCGATCAGAACCAGGCTCAGCCACCAGTAGTTGAACACCATCGACCGCGGAATCAGTTTGGGCGCATCACTGCGCCAGTAAACAGCCAAAGCCAATAACAGGGCAGAAAGCGTGACAGCCTTGGCAATGGCTATCAGGGCATCGTTGCCGAAATAACGCATCACTGCTCGGTACATTCCGAAGCGGATGAAGAAGGGGATCGAGACCAACGGCGCTACTCCGAAAAGCCAGGCGTGCCCCCCTAGCGGCTCGACAAAATCAGATTCCCCTAGACGCACGAAAAAAGCCAGCCAGAGCGCCACCCAGATCAATAGGACATCAGTAGCCACCTGTATACCGCGCTTCTGTCGCCGTGGCAGCCGTACCAAGCGCAAACGCAGACTCTCAGCCAATGTCAACACAGGAAAACCTCAACCCAAATAACTTAATCAGTCAGTTCGCTGGCGGCATGCTTTACGAAAGCGCTTCAGCCACGATAGAGCGGTAGAAACTAACTCACCGAATCCTGTCGCCTGCCCCCTTACCAGTCACCGTCATGAGGATATATTTGAAGTAATCCCCCACGGTAAGGCTCTGGATCATCCTCTGGTCCGTCTCCGCCAATAATACTGGCGTGGACATATCAATCTCGTTCACTTGCGCCAATCCTGTGATCCCAGGGCGAACCTCAAATATCCCGCGCTTAGCGCGTTCCTCGGTCAGCTCTTCTTGGTTAAACAGCCCTGGCCGCGGCCCCACCAAACTCATTTCGCCCTTGAGCACATTCCACAGTTGAGGTAGTTCATCCAATTTGGTCTTGCGCAGAAACTGTCCAAAGGGGGTAATGGAGGCGCTACTGGCCAAGTGGGTGGCAACCGAAACCGTATCCAACTTCATGGTACGGAATTTCACCAACGTAAAGGGTTGCTGATGTCGCCCAACGCGCACCTGCCGGAAGATGGGCGAACCGGTATCGAACAAGCCAATAATGGCCAGCACTAGTAACACTGGGAAACCAACCAGCAGGCCCAACAGCGAAAAAATAAAATCGAAAACTCGAATCACGGGTGCACCCAGTAACAGATCAATTGGAACGCTCAAAGCACCGTCTGAGCTCGTCTTCCACAGTGTAACGTGGCTTCCAATCCAGCAGCTCGCACGTCTTGCTGATATCCACCTGTAGAGAGCCAAGCAGCCGCTGGGCCATAGCCTTCTTGCCAAGCAGCGTCGCTCCGAAATGCAGGAGGCCAGCCTGCACCGGAATCAGGCGAGCAGGCTTACCCATCGCCTTGCCTATCCCACGCAGCAACCCGGTCGTGGATAGATCCTCCCCGTCACTCACGAGGAAAACCTGATTGGCAGCAGCCGGGTGATTAATACAGCGAATGATTAGATCAACCAGATTGTCAATGCCAACTAAGGAACGCTTGTTGTGGATAGCACCGAGCGGTAGCGGGAAACCTTTATCGATAAGCCTGATCATTCTGGAAAAATTTCCCTTTACGCCGCGACCGTACACCAACGGCGGCCGAATAATGACCACCTCCATACCGCTTTCAGCCGCCGCCAGCATCAATCCCTGCTCGGCCTCCAACTTGGAAATACCATAGGCATCCTCTGGTGACGGCGCGTCATCAGCCTGAAACGGATTTCCTTCGGCGGTCGCCTCACCGTTAACCTTGATCGAACTTAGAAACACAAAACGCCGGACACCGGCGGCAACCGCTTGGCGTGCCAAGTTCAGTGTGCCCTCAACATTAATCTTACGGTACTCGGCAAGGGGATCATCCACCTCGTCGCGCATGATATGTACACGGGCAGCTGCATGAATGACGACATCTACGCCTGACAGAGCGTCAGAGAAATCGGTGCCCCTATCAATATTGCCGACAGTAAAGCAGCCAGGGCTTACCCCCGCCCTGCGTACCGCAGTCACTAGATGAAAACCAGAGACAGATGCCAGTTCAGCTTTCAACGCACAGCCAACGAACCCGCTGGCGCCAGTCAGCAATATTTTCATCATCCTTTAGTACTCAGCTCGCTTATGACCAGTTGGCTCAAGCGCGCCACAAAAACATCAAACCCTAGATTTTCTTTGAGCTTTTCACGGTCAGAATCAAAAGACTCAGGTAACAGGTCTCCATTTTCGACAGCACGAAAGAATTTACAGAGCTCGCCAGCGCTTGGATCGAGAACCACGCCCAAATTGTTTTCCAGCACCCACTTGGCAACGCTGTTTTCTGCTCCACAGATAGCTGCAACCAAAGCGTCTGAAAAAACGTAGGAGGATGACTTACTGGGAAAAGCGAAGCGAGTCACCTCATCTTCAATCGGCAGTAGGGCCCATTGATAGTCAGCATTCAGCTGAGCTGCTTCAGGCGCCGAAACAAACCCGAGATAAGTGACATTTCCATGCTTGGCGGCAAGTTTCTTTAAATTCTCAGAAAATACGCCAGCCCCAGCAAAAACAAACGGTAGTTTTCCCCCACTAGCACAATACTGCTCAATGGCCTGAATCAATAAAGGTATTCGCTGCAAACGACCAGCGTTCCCGCAGAAGGCGAATCCGGGCCGTTTGTTTTCAGGCAGTACTACCTCATCGAAGGATACGGAGGGATTCGACAAAATCTGAACGGGAGCAAGCGTGCCGGACCTCTGCTTAATTTCCGAGGCCATTTCCTCAGTAATTGTTATTAGTAGACCAGCGTTTCGCATCGTGAGTGAATCAAGCCAAAGCAAAAAACGATAAATTGCTGGCCGCACAGGAAAAACAACATTCGCCGCTTCGGGGTGAATGTCTTGCAAGTGATACACATACTGCGCCCGAAAAATCTTGCTATACACCATCACGATGAAGGGCACCAGAACTGGCGGGTCAGTCGAAACGTACACTTTCCTAGGGCGCTTTATCAGAAGAACTACGAATACCCACAACATAAAAAACACCGCGTCGGCAGCACGCCGCACTATGCTACTGCCAGAGACAGAAAAAGCACGGCAAGGATAAACGCAAACCTTATCGCCGCGCCGCTCACGCGCAAGGTGCGTCCGGATATCGGCATGATCTTGCAGAACTACACCGACAGACTGGATCTGTGCCTGCTGCTCGGCAAAACGCATCAGCGCCTCACCGATCACCGGGTAAATCGGCCAGAAACTTCTATTGATGATTACCAAGTCTAATCTTTCAAACATCAATATCGCTTCCAAACTGCCCGCATTACATAATCCCGATAGCTATGGATTATGCGCACCACCTTGTCTGATACATTGGGCATGCTGTAGTCCGCTACCAAGCGCAAGCTGCGATCATGATTTCGCCCTTGGCTTTGTAAAATCTGGAGCCCCTGAAGCACACGTTCCGTCTCAAGGCCAACCATCATGGCGACAGCCTCCTCCATGCCTTCCGGTCGCTCATGTGCCTCTCGGATATTCAATGCGGGGAAATTCAGAATGGACGACTCTTCATTGATGGTGCCACTATCAGACAGCACAGCCTTGGCAGAGAGCTGCAGCTTGTTGTAGTCCTTGAAGCCCAGCGGCTTCAACAACCGGATATTTTTATGAAACTGCGCATCCGAGGCATCCACCCGCTTCTGCGTCCGAGGATGAGTGGAGACAATAATCGGGAGCTCGAACTGCTCAGCCACAGCGTTTAAGCAATCAACAAGTTTGAAAAAGTTCTTTTCCGACTCAATATTTTCTTCTCGATGTGCGCTGACCACAAAAAAATTTCCCGAGTCCAACCCCAGCCGCTCAAGTATATGCGACGCCTCAATACCGTCACGATAATGAGTCAGCACTTCGAACATTGGGCTGCCGGTCTTAATCACCATGTCCGGCGACAACCCTTCGCGCAGCAGATAATCACGGGCGATGGTGCTGTAGGTTAGATTGATGTCCGCCGTATGATCGACGATGCGACGGTTGATCTCTTCCGGGACTCGCATGTCGAAACAGCGGTTGCCTGCTTCCATATGGAATGTGGGTATCTTGCGTCGTTTGGCTGGAATTACCGCCATGCAACTATTGGTATCACCCAGCACCAGCAACGCATCGGGCTGGATTTCGGCCAGGACCTTATCGACTGCGATGATCACGTTCCCAATGGTCTCTGCCCCCGTGGCACCTGCGGCATTGAGAAAATGATCCGGACGACGAATACCCATATCATCAAAAAAGATCTCGTTGAGCTCGTAATCATAATTTTGCCCGGTATGGATCAGTACATGATCACAATGCTCGTCCAGCTTGGCCATTACTCGCGCCAGGCGAATGATTTCCGGGCGGGTGCCAACGACCGTGGCAACTTTCAGTTTTTTCATGGTTTCACCTGGCAAGCATAGGTATCAGGGCGTACACGGTCGAAGATCTCGTTGGCCCATAACATCACGATCATATCGTCATCACCGACATTGGTGATGTCGTGTGTCCAGCCGGGTACAGTTTCGACGATCTGCGGTTTATCGCCCTCGGTGACCACCTCATAAAAATCACCAGAGATCATATGACGAAAAGCAAAGCGGGCACGCCCTCTGATGACCAGAAATTTCTCGGTTTTGGTGTGGTGATAATGGCCTCCACGGGTAATACCAGGGTGCGCGGTGAAGAAGGAAAACTGGCCGCAGTCGGGTGTTTTCAGCATCTCAACGAACACACCACGGGGATCACTATACTTCGGCACTTCGTAGCTGAATCGCTCTGGCGGTAGATAACTCAAATACGTTGAGTACAGGGCGCGCACGAAGCCCTCACCCACACGATCAGTGACCAGACTGCTGCGGCTTTCCTTGAAACCATGCAAACGATCAGCAATCTCGCCCACACTGGCCTGATAACGCGGCTGCACTTCATCACCAACGTCCTCTCCTTCCATCAAAGCGAGGAAATGGGCAATCACATCGTCAATATATACTAGGGTGATGATGGCGGCCGGGTCGTTGATTTGGATAGGCAAATCGCGGGCGATATTGTGGCAGAACGTGGCCACCGCTGAGTTGTAGTTAGGTTTGGCCCACTTGCCAAATACATTCGGCAAGCGCAGAACATGCACCGGGCTACCATGCTGCCGCGAGAGCTCCTGAAGGGCATCCTCGCCCCCACGCTTGCTGACGCCGTAGGGGTTATCTAGCGTGGCCTGGCTCGATGAGGTATACACAACCGGAGTCTGCCTGCCACAGGCTTCGATAGCTTTGCAAAGCTCAACGGTCAGCGCGGCATTACCCCGACCGTATTCCGCAGGATCCTGAGGACGGTTTACACCTGCCAAATGAAAGATAAAGTCAGCTTCAGCTACACGCTCGCCGAGCACGTTCAAGTCGTCGGAACGACCAAATGTAAGAATCTCCACATCCTGACGCTCCTTGAGGTGGACAATGAGGTTCTTACCTACGAAACCGTTGGCACCAGTGATCAGAACCCTCATTTCTACTCCTCTGGCGCAGCGTCTTCACCACGCTGAATGGCACGCATGAAGTTCAGCTTCAGCAACAGCGCCTGCATGCCTTGCACATCCAAGCGTTCAGTATTGTGCGAGTTGTAATCCTGCATATGAGATATGCGCTCTTCACCCTGTTCCACGAACTTGCTGTAGTTCAGGTCGCGCAGATCCGGCGGCACGCGATAGTACTCGCCATGATCCTCGGCGCAGGCCATCTCCTCGCGACTCAGTAATGCCTCGTAAAGTTTTTCGCCATGACGAGTGCCGATCACGTGGATGGGATGGTCGGGCTTGCCCAGCAGGGAGGTCAGTGCTTGTGCAAGCACTTCGACAGTTGCAGCAGGCGCCTTCTGTACGAAAAGATCGCCGTTACGGCCATGCTCGAATGCGTACAGGACCAAGTCGACCGCATCGGCCAAAGTCATCATGAAACGGGTCATGTTCGGATCGGTGATCGAAAGCGGCTTACCCGCGCGGATCTGATCGATGAACAGCGGAATCACCGAGCCGCGAGACGCCATTACGTTGCCATAGCGGGTACCGCAGATGACCGTGCCGGTGTCATCAAGATTGCGCGACTTGGCCACCATGACCTTTTCCATCATTGCCTTGGAAATACCCATGGCGTTGATCGGGTAAACGGCCTTGTCGGTACTCAGGCAGACCACGCGCTTGACGCCATTCTGGATGGCAGCTTCCAGCAGGTTTTCGGTGCCCAGCACGTTAGTCTTGACCGCTTCCATCGGGTGAAACTCGCAAGATGGCACCTGCTTCAGCGCAGCAGCATGGAAAATGTAATCGACACCGCGGGTGGCATTCAGGATGCTCTGGTAGTCACGCACGTCGCCAATGTAGAACTTCAGCTTTGGGCTGGCGTAATGCTTGCGCATGTCGTCCTGCTTCTTTTCATCCCGGCTGAAGATGCGAATCTCAGCGATATCGGTGTCGAGAAAGCGCTTGAGCACGGCATTGCCGAAGGAACCCGTGCCACCGGAGATGAGCAGTTTCTTTCCGTTGAACATATGTAATCCTAAAATCTTAATGCGAGGCAGCCTAGCGGCGGCCTTGCAGGGCTGAATAAATAGAGTCACGTTTCTGCTGTGCGGTGGGGTAGCTGATCAGCACCGCACGATAAGGGCCTTTGAACACGAAGAAGCTCCCCGCCGCCACGCCAACCACACCGCAGGCGGCAACCACCTTGTGCATGTCATCGAGGCCACCTCCCCCGCCGAGCACTGTCAGCGGCACCGTAAGGGCCTCACGCAACTGAGTAGCCAGGGCCACGTCATAGCCCTTCATCTTGCCGTCGTTATCGATGGAGTTGATGACGATCTCGCCCGCCCCGAGCTTTTCCATTTCCAGCGCCACGTCGATGACGTTGCGCTTGGTATTGCGCGTGCCGTTGTGGGTCCATACGTCCTGGGTCTTGCCCAACAAGCGCTGCTTATGGTCCAGCACCACGACAACGCTTTGTCGCCCAATCTCAGCGGCGATTTCGCTGATCAGGGCAGGGTTGGCCAGTGCGGCGGAACTGATCGCTACCTTCTCGACACCCAGGGCTATGATGCGCTTGGCCTGCTCGGCGGTACGTACCCCGCCGCCGTAACACAGCGGCATTCGGCATTCGGAGGCAAGATGGGCGATCTTCTGATAGTCCGGCTCGCGGTCATGAGCACTGGCGTCGATATCGATGACGATCAGCTCGTCCGCTTCCTTCTCGTTGAAAATCTTCACGGCGTTGATTGGATCGCCGACGTATTTGGGATCCTTGAACCGTACGGTCTTCACCAGGCCGCTATCCTGGATCAACAAGCAGGGGATGATGCGTGGTCTCAACATTTCACAATTCCGCGAAGTTCTTCAGCAAGGCGACACCGCAGTGGTGGCTCTTCTCGGGATGGAATTGCACCCCATACACGTTCTTCGAAGCAACTGAACAACTGAAGCTGGCGCCATAAGTCGCCGTCGCTGCGATATGCGCAGGTTCAGTGCACTCGAAAAAGTAGGAGTGAAGGAAGTAGAACAGCCAGCTCTCCTGTGGCCCCTTAAATAACGAGCTATCGGCGGCAGGCAACACATCATTCCAGCCCATATGAGGCAGAGCCAGCTCGCTGGACTCAGCCACGGAATGGAAATTGCGCACACAGCCCGGAATCCAGCCCAGGCCCGGAAGAACGCCCTCATCACTGGAGTCGGCGAGCATCTGCATGCCCACGCAAATGCCAAGCACAGGGATACCTTGACCTTGAACCATGTCATCGAGCGTTTGCCTCATTCCCGACGCATTCAGGCGCTGCATGGCATGGTCGAATGCGCCCACACCGGGCAGGATCAGCTTTCTGGCACCCGCCAGCTGATCAGCGCTGGTCGCTACCGTGACCGGTATATGCAGACGCTTGTAGACGTTCACGAAGGCCTGAATGTTACCCAGGCCATAATCGATGATGGTGATCATCTGAAAAGTCTTCTCTCCAATCCGAGGGCGCTCATTACACGCGAACCGATACCGATTAGAAAGCGCTTGTTCTTGTAATCCCGGTACGTCTTGTTTTCGCCTTCGAAAATCGCCTGCAGTTCAGTAACCGACAGCCCCAGCTTGTTGGCCACGAACTCGAACTCCGTCTTCAGGAACTGCTCGTCCATCTCGGGCTTGGCGATACGTGCCAGCGCTTCGTCGCGCGTCATCTGCCCGGTCATGATCAGGCTGGAGAAATGCGCGCGGCGCTTCTCATAGCCAAATTTGCGCGGCATCCAATAATCTTCGTAGAAGCGCGTGAAGCGCGACTCGTGATGCTTGTGCCGAAACTTCTGCCAACCGAAACGTCGCTCCAGCTCTGCTTCTGCGTCTTTCTTGACGTAAGGGACCAGGTTGAGCGGCTTGACGATCTCCATCCCCAGCACCCGCTGGTAGAGGATCTTGTAGGTCATGATATCGACCAGGGGGAAGGTCTTCAGCGGCCGCTTGCCGAAGCGCTTGTGAATATCCGCAAACAGGGTCTTGTCGATGCCCGGGTAGCCGCCCCACTCCTCAGGCTCGCGGCAGCACTCGGTGGAATAGTTACCCCCGGTCAGCACGTACTTGATGCCATGCTTGCGCGCGAACTTGTAAAGGCCGGAGAAAAAGGCAGCATCCTGGGGCAAATCCTGATCCGCAATCTGCGACCGCAAGAATGCTACCTGCAGGTCCTTCATTTCTTCCCAGTTGATGACCTCGGTGTAAAGATCCAAGCCAAGGCCATCTACCAGCTTTTCAATGTTGCCTACGGCCTGATCTGTGTTCCATCCGGCATCGACATGGAACAGCAAGGGACGCAGGCCCATCTTCTCTTTAGCGATGTAGGCTGCATAGGAGCTGTCTAAGCCGCCACTCAAACCGATAATGCAATCGAATTCCTTGCCTTCTCCTTGTTTTTTGATTTTTTCAGCAAGTGCCGCAAGCTCTGCTTCGCCGCGAGCATCAGGATGCCAATTGGGCTTAATACTAGCATCGAAGTTCTCACAATACTCGCAATGACCAGCATCGCTGAAGCAAATATTAGGATCTGAAGTATCCATAATGCATCGAGTGCATATACCATAAGAAACCGACTGCCTCACACAACCTCCTTTTCATTGGACGACCGAGAGGTTAACGCTCCAATAAACAGATCCACATTATTGAATGTACTGCCCAAATCTCTCAGGCGCTCATCTGAAAAAGACCACCATTCAGAAGCCAGCAATGCCTCAATTACAGGCTCTTCAAATCGTAAACGAATAAGTCGAGCGGGATTACCCGCAACAATGGAGTAGGCTGGCACGTCCTTTACCACTACCGCGCCGGCACCTACAACAGCCCCGTGACCAATTACAACACCATCTAGAATAATCGCGGAACGCCCGACCCATACATCACTACCGATCACGACTCCCTTAGGGCCTGGCAATACATGCTCAGCGAACTTTGTTTTTACGCTATCTCGCCCGGCATAGAAAACAGGCGACATGCTTACCCATTCCATAGGATGCCGAGCACCGCCAATAACGACACCGTTTGCAATTGAGGTGAACGCGCCGATGCGCGCATAATGTACTTCACAGTCATACCCACAAAAGCTGTGACGATCCATACTGGACTCGAAAAAAAAAGTTCCCGATTCAAGTTTTGATGAAGGATGGACAAATGAATTTTTAATCGCAGCCAGACGCGCCTTCTTTAAGAGTTTTGCCATCAAATATTGAAATATATTAAACATGCTTCACCCTGTCGCCAGGCCCCACATGAGAATTAAAGAAAATTAAAAACACATACAGATAGAAAAAATCCAACAACGTCGGAAAAAGAATCGGCTCTGTCAGCGCCCTGACAAGCAGCAAACACAGCATCGAAAAGCCGGCTAGACGATAGCGTAACGGCTTACGCGCAGCGAACAAGAAAAAAGGGCTAAGCGCCACCAATAGCAACCCGAAGAGCCCATAAAAAGCATGTGTACGAATGAAAGCTATATGAGGATTACCATCATATTTTAAATCAATCACCGTGCCATCATAACCGCCACCAAACAAAACACCTACTACATCAAGCCCGTCCAAATATTCACTTAAAATAAGAGCTCTATAGGGATCCATTAAACCGGAAGAAAACTTTGATCGCTCTATGTAAGCGGAGAACACATCACCCAACACATAAAAACCAACCAATAAAAGAAGCACCGCCGCCAGAAAGAGGAATAAACACAACCCCACTCTAACCAAGAAAGATCTACCATAGAAGAACAAGCAATTAAATAGAAAGCTGACAACCAATAGCGCAACAGCAACAACTATCGAGCCGCGACCTAATCCTAGAAAAGCGACAAAAAGCGTAGCAATAGGCGTCAAAATGGGGAGGCGCGCTCGACATAAGAGAAATGCAGCTGACACCGCCACTTGAAGAACAATAAAATAAGAAGGTATACCGTTTGTGCTAGAGCCTGGAATGATCTCACCTAAAGGCTCGACAGAAGCTCGATGCACCCACCATAAGCAAAGGGTCAACCCCCAAAAAAACCAAAAAACTATAAGCAATGATTGTAAAGACCTAGCCACGGGAAGTTTAGAAAAAACCAATGCGGCACCAGCGACCACTGCAGTAGAACACACATAAAACAGGGGACTTAGGCCATGACGAAGGAAAACTGAAGGCACCGAAGCGATAACAACAACCAGCAGTACGGCCAGCAGTGCAGCCAAATTAACAGATTTAGACACCCCACTCCAAAAAAAATAGAACGCACTCAAAAAGAGCCCCATAAGAAGAGAGTGAGGCTGCTGAAGCGCAAACAGGAAAAGCAAAGCACCGACAAACAAAGAAGCAATGTAAATATTGCCCCTAGCGGCATCACAACGATTCAGCTCCACCGCGCCTAAATCATTCAACACGACCAAAGCAATCCTGAAATTTTTTACGAGGGTAGGCATCCAAAAGACTTCCAGGTGTCAAATTGACCACCTTAACACCCTGCTTTAAAGCAAGCCTTGCAATTAAATAGTGAAACTCTGTAGTCAAATGATAGTATTTAAGATAAAAAGCCAAACTATATTCATACTGAGAGGTTTCATGTCCATCATCGTAGCAATGGCCATGCCCTTGCGTACAAAACGCGTTGTAATCGCATCCAAGCAGGTACACTTCCTTAAACCCTAAATACATGGCCGCAAGAATGGTATTGCTAACCACGTTCATCGTTGCGAACACATTATGCGACAAATCACTATCCACACGACCAACCGGATACTTTTTCGCGTGAATATACAATGGCACTTTAGCATTGGCTGTAGCCGCCACAATGCGACGAGCACGGGGATCTGTAATGAATGTTGGAGGCGAGGCCTCATAAACTCTCGTAACGTCCTCAAATGCACCAGACCAACTTTCCCAATATAGATTATCAACGAGAGTGTAATAGCGAGGCGCGACTAGCTTGCCGACCCTCGACTTATATAATGAGTTCACTCCAAATACAATGCACTCATTCACCATTGCCAGCTCGGATTCTTCAAGCCTATCAAGCGAAGGCCCTGTGCCAAGAATGAAGCATCGCTGCCCCTCATGAATATTCTCAAAAACCGAGTTATTTGAAATAAGTTTTTTCGTTTCAGAGCTCAAATTAAAAAGAGCATCAGAAAGCAAGTTATATGCACGATAGAGCATACTATCGATCTGATCTTTGACGTCAAACTTGCTCACCAACTCTACCTCACTTACCTAATGGTCCTAATTTGAACAAAGGCCTCAGCTGCCATCAAGCCATTTATTGCGCCGGTATAACGAGCCAATGCCATGACATTTTCAATGCTTCTAGAATGAGGAAACGGTCGCATTTCAACAGCATAAGCCTGTAACGCAGCTTCCTTTACAGAAAGATAATCAGTAACATTCACGATATAATTAGCAGCAAATGTCGAAACACCGGGGGTATTCCACTCGGTGCTAGACAAGACCTGAAAAGTGTAAATCTCCTTAACACTCGAGCCCGGAGTGGGCCGGCAAGCAGTCATAACAGCTTGATGAGTAATACGGTGATCTATATTAAGATCACCATAATGGTGAGTGTAAACAATCTGCGGCTTTACCTCTGAGAGGATTTTTTCCAGAGGCTGGATGACATCAATCAAAGGGAGGCTGTCCAAGCGATTGTCAGGTAGCCCTAGGAAGTAGTTTTTCGATATACCTAAAATTTGACGCGCCGACTCAGCAGTTTGATTTCGAAAATTTAGCTCCTCACCTCCCGCTCCCAGTCTTGAGCTAACACCATCGGCAACAAATACCGCATGAACGGAATCCCCTTCTGCCACATGTCGGGCGATTGTTCCGCCGCAGCCAAGCGCTTCATCGTCGGAATGTGCAGCAACAACCAAAACAGTTTTAGTCATTGATAAGCTCCCAACTGGTAGCAGTGCCACGCACTACATCGCGATTCACCCGCTTGCCAATCAACTGGTCGTAATATTTCGGAGGAAGACCAAAGCCAGGGCGAATACGCCGTATATGGGATGGCGTAATTATCTCACCGGATTTCATATCATTTACAAAATATATCGAACGACGAAAATGTTTGTTGCCCTCTTCTGCTTTTTGACGCTCAAAGCCAGCCTTTCCAATCGCAGACCAGGCATCAAACGTATCTTTACATAAGCGTTTGAGCTCATCAGGCTCAATGGAAAACTCGCTATCCGGCCCCTTATCATTGCGACTTAATGTAAAATGCTTTTCGATCACACATGCTCCAAGAGCGACCGCAGCTACCGAAGCAGTTGTTCCCAAGGTGTGATCAGAAAGCCCGGGGATGGTGCCAAACCGCTCGCTCAGGCAAGGCATTTGCAATAGATTCGCCTGATCCATCGGCGCTGGATAACTGCTTATACAATGTAGTAACACCAAGTTTTCACAACCAGCTTCGTAAGCAGCAGAAACAGCTTCGCTGATTTCCTCCTCCGAACACATGCCTGTTGACATGATCATCGGCTTGCCTTTGCTAGCTACGTAGCGGATCAGAGGTAAATCAGTGGCTTCAAAAGAAGCGATTTTATAAGCAGGTGTATTCAGCGACTCAAGCAAATCGACTGCCGACTCATCGAAAGGTGTGGAGAAAATAGTAATGCCAAGACTGGCGCCATATTCAAAAATAGCCTTATGCCATTCAAAGGGAGTTTCGGCCCACTTATACAGATCATAGAGCTTGTAACCATCCCACAACCCACCATGGATTTGGAAGTCTTCCAAATCACAATCAATGGTCATGGTATCTGCAGTGTAGGTCTGAATCTTGATTGCATCCGCGCCGCTTTCATAAGCGGCCTTTATCGTCTCGAAGGCACGTTTGATATCGCCATTATGATTAGCCGAGAGCTCAGCAATTATATATGGAGCGTACCCGTAACCGATCTTTCGCCCATTAATTTCAGCGCTCATTTTTCGCCTCGCCGCTTAATTTTTTGATTATCACTTGCGCAGTCAATTGCTCGCCTGAAGAATGTACAGCCCGAAACTGCAAACGAAAATTGCCATGATCTATAAACGCGTGGGGATAGCCATCAGCATCCAACATTCTAATTAAATCATATAGCTGGTTCATATCGATATTTTCAGGTATTCGGCTCTGCTCTGGAACGCGGCGGCGAAAGACCACAGCCTCTCCCTGCTGTGGGGTTGGCGATGGCTCAGTTGCGATCATCCAACGAATTGTCTCTACACTGAGCATACCCGCTCTTAAATAAATATCTTGAGCAGAGCCGTTCAATCCCAGGTCATGCTTGATGTATACAGGACCAGCGTCCATCTCCTCCACCATCCGCAACGCTGTGAGTTTTGTAACAGTGTGGCCAGCAACGATGAGATTCTGCAGGGGGCTGCCCCCCCTACCGTAAGGGACGTCAGTCATATGAAAGCATACACACTCATGTTGCTCCCATATAGCGCGCGGCACCAACCAGTTCCAGTGTAGGAAAAAAACATAGCGCGGGCTTTTGCAAGCAATGGCCTCTGACAGTTCATGAGGATTGCATACCCAGGTCCACTGGTCAGGCATATCACTAGCCAATTTCTCATATAGAGGGTGGTGCCACTCCTTGCAGCTAGCAAAAATATAGCTAATTGGAGTCATTTGCTCTCCTCTCCAATCCCTTTGGCCTTCTGTATGTTAACGATATAGCGATATCCATTTAATTCAAAATACGCTGGATATCGCAGATTATCTGCAACACGAAGCTGATTAAACTGCTCACGCAATGTCTTGTCGACATCTAGTTTACTATCGGCAGGACGTCTCCGCGGATAGTGGCTTGATTGCCCTGACTGCTTCAATGCCCGCAAATTCCGGCATTGGTTGACGAACTTCAAACATAACGAAACCGTCATTTCACCTTGCAACGCTCGCCATTCATCACATAGTTCAGTGCCATTAAGCTCAATGAATTCTTTCAACCAGATATCGCCTGCATCAACCTCGGCACCAGCTTCTAAAAGACAGACAGGAATGCTGTTTCTACCTTCAAGTATTTGCCATGTCATTGGTGCGAAACCACGCCCAAGCGGCAAATCGCTTTCATGCACCACCAAATTATGGGTGTTACGACTTAGCACCTGCTCACTGACGATACGCGTGCAGCCGAGCATAAAATTTATCCAACCACAAGCGACATTCTCGGCACTTCTCACCAACTCAGCACTGTAACCAAAAGCAACGAGTTTACCAACAAGCTGTTCTGCATATGGGAGAATCCATGAATCGTTATCTACAAGTACTGAAATATGTCGTTCACTCATACATAACGTCTCCAACACGTTGCGCACCCAGACCATCACAAATGCTTGCGGCCATTGCAGACATTTGCCGAAGCCGTTTAGGGTTGAAATACTCTTCGATCAGTGAAGCAAGCTCTTCGGGCAGATTTAACGATAAAGATAGTAGCTCAGCCGCTCCGTACTGGGCCAGTTGAGTAGCGATAAAGCGCTGGTTCTCTGCAAGCACTAGGGTAATGCTCGGTAAGCCTAAACAGCAGCGCTCCCATGAAGTACTTCCAGAGGCGCCAATAGCTAGATCGCTCTCAGCCATTAAACGAGCCATATCGCGAACACCCACAAGTATATTGGTAGGCCATTGCAATTCGCGAGCCGCCTGCTTCACCTCACTAACCCAAGGACAAGTAGCCCCAAGTACCACGTTTATTTCACATTCCCTTGGAAGCTTGGTAAAGCTCAGTGCCCGCAATATGCGTGAGCTCGCATTAGGTACGTCAACCCCGCCCATCGTGATAAGAAGCTTACGTGGCAGTTCAGTCTTTCGACGCTCAAGACTTTCAGTGCGGCAAATTGCAAATTCGGGCCGAAGCAAAGCAAAATTTGCACCTGCCAAAATTGAGCAATCCATATTGACCAAATGCCTATAATCATCAGGCTTGCGACCTAGATTTTGGTCTAGTAGTAAATCACATTGATGTTCGCGATCTACCAAATCGTCAATTACCATGAGCCGTCCGTAAGTATGGCTCATACCTCTTGACCAGTGGTGATCAAGGGCATAATTATCTACGACTAACCAATCAGGATGAAGATCACGCAATATTGGCAGGCAATATTGTTTGTCTTCCAATTGTGTAGCGCCTAGCCACTCGGCATGAGCGGTCTCATGCCCATCTTTTGCCCCAGACGCCCCCATAGACAAAAGATGAACTGCATAGCCTCGCGAGGCAATCAAATCCCCAAGATGACCGGAATGCTCCCTGCATATGAAAGCGCATTCAGCGCCGCGCTTAGTTAATTCATCGGCCAAGGTGAGACAGCGCATTACATGACCGCTTCCCATTAGCAGTGAGGCATCGGCGCGAAAGACGACTTTCATTTTATTCGCATTCCCGCATGCTCATGACTTTATGTAACAGTTCAGCACGGATCCAGTCCTCTTCAGTATCAATATCTTGGACCCGGTAGCGGGGTAGTATGATCGGAGCGGCATGCGGGCCAAAAAGAGCCTTTCCTTCAAGCCATGCGCCTGCATTCCCCCAGTAAAATTGGCCTGCGTCGTGATAGGCCTCCTCAAGATCTTGCGAACGAGTAGTAAACTGTTCAGGCTGGAACATTTCCAAACGACCGCCAGGAATTAAGCGAATAGCACGCTGAATGGGAAATGCATAACTTGTTACGGTAAAAGCATAATCGGCACCAGTAGCTTCTAACACTGACAAGCCGTTGAGAATATCAATGGCACTAACAAAGGGTGCAGTGGCATAAACACAGCAAACTTGTTTTGGATCTTTCCCTGCATTGAGGAGCCATTCTACGGCATGACGAATGACAGGAACGGTACCCGCATAATCATCAGAAAGAGCTGCAGGCCTTACAAACGGTACTTGCGCACCGGCTGATTTGGCAATAACAGCGACTTCCTCATCATCAGTTGACACAATTACCGCATCAAAACAATTACTTTTAATTGCCGCGTCAATTGACCACGCAATCATCGGCTTTCCGCAAAAGTCCTTTATATTTTTCCGTGGTATACGTTTACTACCACCTCGCGCGGGAATCACGGCAACCCTCATGACACAAGCAGCTCTTTTAGCGACTCCACTACGTAGTCCTGCTCGGCTTCTTGAAGCGTAGGAAAAAGAGGAATACTGATTGCTTCGGAGTAATATTTTTCGGCTTGCGGGAAATCGCCCATAGCAAAACCCATCGACTTATAATAAGGTTGAGTATGCACGGGAATATAGTGAAGATTCACCATGATTTCTTTGGCCCTTAAGGCCTCAAAAACCTCACCATGCGAACGCCCTATCTCATCGAGCTTTAAACGAATCACATAAAGATGGAAAGCAGAGTGTCCATCTTTACTTTGCCAAGGAGTGATAACGGGCAGATCAGTGAGCAATCTATTATAACGCTTGGCTATTTCATGCCTTCGGGCTACATAGTGCAATAGTCGGCCCATCTGACTTCCGCCAAGTGCTGCCTGCAAATCCGTCATACGGTAGTTAAAGCCCAATTCTACTTGCTGGTAATACCATGATCCTTCCATTGGCTTAGTCATTAAGCTAGGTGTACGGGTGATACCATGACTACGCAGCAGCGCCATTTTTTCAGCATACTTCTCATTATTCGTTACTGCCATCCCACCTTCTGCCGAAGTAATAATTTTAACGGGATGAAAGCTGAAAACAGTAATATCACTATATCGGCAATTTCCAATCGGCTCGTTTAAGTAGAGCCCACCAATGGCATGAGATGCATCCTCAATTACTCCGAAGCCATACTTCTTAGACAGCCCATGAATAGCACGCATATCACAAGGCTGACCGGAGAAATGAACAGGCACCACGATCTTCGGTAACCGCCCCTGCCTTTCGGCATCAATTAATTTTTCTTCCAGCGCAACGGGGCACATATTGTAGGTGCGGGAATCAATGTCGACAAAATCGACTTTGGCGCCGCAATATAACGCGCAATTGGCAGACGCTACAAAGGTATTTGGGGTAGTCCATAACCAATCGTCAGCACCTAATCCCATTGCTAAACAAGCTATATGCAGGGCCGACGTAGCACTATTAACCGCGACAGCATACTTCACATTGCAATGCCGTATTACGTCCTGCTCGAACTTCGGCACTGCTGGACCTTGGGTTAGATGTGGGGATGTAAGAACCTCCAGCACTGCTTTGATGTCACTTTCAGTAATGTCTTGCCGACCATATGGTATCATTTGATCCTCGCTCTTTAATCACTTTCAGCCAAAACCTAAAAAAGCCTCTGGCGTTCTTTTTCGGTAAGCAAAAAACTTCCATAAGAGTATGCCCAGTTGCGACACACACAGACCAATCAAAATCGACGTTTGCGGGTATATAAAATAAAAACCATAGCTGACCAATAAAAAAGCAAAAAACCCTAACAAGTGGGATTGAATAATATGCTTATCTAACTGCTGCGCGTACAACGCATAATGAAAGATCATCCATAAAGCATTTATTGTAAGCGCGCATAAGACCCAGTAAAAAACATGATAATTTTTAAAATAGATATCTTTACCTATCCAGGCAAGAAGATAGGGCAATATAAACAAACTACAAACTGAAAATAATGCCGAAAACGCCAAGACTGAAACCAGCATCACCCTCATATTTTTTTTAAACGACTCGACATTTTTATTTTTATAAGCTTCGATCAACCCAGGGTAAGAAAATGAGAAAACAGCCGCATCCAAAAAAGCCAGCAAGGTGCCTGCCACACCAATAAAAAGTATATAAACAGCAACTACATCAAGGCTTACCAACTCACTTAACAGATAACGGTCGAAAGTGAATATTCCCCGCAGCGCTAGCGTGGCTAACAGCATAGGTACAGCAACTTTAACGCCATCCAATACCCATTTCAAATCCAGGCTTGACTGCCAACCACCAAGCCTCATCTGCCTGAGCTTCACAAAAGAAAAACATAAGGCAAATACAGAACCAAAAACCCAAAAAAATAGAACGCTCGATAAATTCCTATAAGATTCATCTAGCGCCATAAAAACAATTACAACAACAGCCCAAAGGGCTTGATTCAAAAAGAGCACCACACTTGCAGCCAACTGCTCGGAAGCCGCGATAAAGAAACGGATTAATTCCAGACAAAGATGCTCCAGTATCAAAATAACGATGAACCATCCAATTAACGCCCAAGGCAGCCACCCCATTACAAAGAGCAGAACAAATATTGGCACAAACACAAGATACAACACGCCTGATAGAGCGACTTGAGACTTGATATACCCCCCCCAGGCACTAGGGTCGCCGCCGGAAACTTGCCTGGTGGTATATACATAAAAATCTAGGCCAACAAAATATATTGAATAGCCTACAGCAGCGACCAACAAACCATACTGACCGATCTCCGCAGGCTCCAGCAGCCTTGCTAGAGCAAACAAGAAAAAAAACCTGCTGACTAATACTAGCCCACGGATGAATATATTTATCAGCCTTATTCGCAAAATTTTTTATCGCTTATCAAATATAGGTTCCATAACAACACTAGCATTTCCGCCACTCCTCGATCACCGCGAGCAAAACCACTAAAACACCTTTAAAACCCAAACAACAGCAATTAATATTAATATCAATCAGCTACAGCTGACTGCAGCGCAATCAATAACGGCGTTACAAAATACAATAGCTTCAGACCAATATAATTCACGACTTTTGGCGATTGATCAATATATTAGCAATTGCGGCCAACACGCCGAGCATTCCGCCTAAGACAGCACCTAACAAAAGAATCAATGCTTTCTGCGGTTTAACCGCCTGATCAGGCGTCTCGATTGCACCGTCAAGCCGATACACGGCTACCCGGTTGGGTTGTATGGTGAGAGATTCATACAGCGCGTGCTGTTCCTGAAGGCCTCGGAGCTCGGGAACGAAGGGATCGTCAGACTTTCGCTGTTTGAGCGCTTCGATTTCGGCTTTGAGGGCTTTGGCACCCCGCATATAGGTCAGGTTACCTTCCATGATCGCTGACAGCTGGTCGTTCATCTGGCCTGCAATCATAGGTGGATTCTCGAGCCCGATGGCTTGCGCCACCTTGAGCGCTTCCTCCAGCTGTACGGACCTGTCTTCACGGCGAACCCGTGCAGACTCGCGCAGCGTCTCGATCTGCTGCACCAGATTGCGCCCGCGCACCTGTATCTCGCTCCGGGCATTGTTCAGCATCTCCTGAATGGACCGCTTCTCTACGTCTTTAATGTAGTGCTCTGCCCACTGTGCAGCCTCAGCTGGATCCTGACCCTCGACGCTGAGCACGAATCGATCCGGCTGCGCAGCTGTAGGGCCGGCTATCGCCAAGCGCTTGAGAAACCTACTATAAAGTGCGTCGCGCGGGCCGGTCCTCTGGTCTTCGCTGAGCGAAGGCAGATAGACCTCAGTATAAAAGCGTCGCTTGGTCTGATCAGACTGCAGATTTCGTGTGAACACCCGATAAACATCGTCGACTTTAAAAGGCTCCAACCCGATATCCTTGTTTCGGGCCAGATTGAAACCCGCAATATCACTCAGGGTAGGCGGCATAATCGCTGCTTGCGCCCTATAAACCGGAGGGGTGAGAAATGCGTAAGCGCCAGCCATCGCTATCGAACCAATGGTTACACCGATAATCAGCCACTTTTTCGCCCACAATTTCTGAACAAGTTCGAACAGATCGATCTCATCGTTTCGCTGGGGTGTGCGAGGGGGTTGCGACATGGGCTTGATCATCCTGTTTCAAAGCGTGCAATAAAAATTCTTAGGCCGAGGCCGTGTACTCAAGGCACGGCTGCCATCAGGCTTGCTGGCAGCCCTGCCTGAAAGGGCGCGTATTTAACCATTTTTTGTGGGCCAATTCTCCTTAAGCTGCGCTATCCGCGTGATGCTGCTGATGATTCTCTGGCAGCGAGGCTTTCGCGCCTATGATTTTGCTCGCCCTCTTTGCCGCTTTGTACTTTTCCTCCAGCACTTTGGTCAGTTCCGCCTTGGCCCCCTCCTCCCCATGCACCAACCGAATCTCCCCCGGCCACTGCTCCATCGCCGTCACGAAGCCGACCAGCCCCGCCTGATCGGCATGTGCTGAATAACCGCCGATGCTGTGCACCGCTGCGCGGATATCGTAGCGCTGACCGTCGAACTCTACATAGCCGTTGCGCGGGCCGAAGCGCTGGATGGCATGGCCTAGCGAGCCCCTGGCCTGGTAGCCGACGAACAGCACGTCGTGCCGAGGGTCGCCCAACATGGCCTTGAGGTAGTTGACGATGCGGCCGCTGGAGCACATGCCGTTGCCGGCGACAACGATGGCGGGTCGGGCGCTGCTGACCAGGTGATCGAGAATCCTCTGGTGGGCGGCGTGGCTGTCGACGGTGATCAGATGCTCGAACGCCAGCGGCCTTCTGCCGGACTGCACGCGGACTTGGGCTTCTTCGTTCCAGTGGTCTTTGAGTTCGCGGTAGGCCTCGGTGAACAACTGGCCAGAAATCAGTCGAGGATGATGGGTAGCCTTGGCCAGTCGGGTTCGATTTGATCATTTGGTGTGGCTTCAAGATTTTCGCGGGGGTGGCCCGCCCCCACAGGGACTCTGGAGCGGCGGTGGTGTCCAGCTTTTTTGCTGTGGATGATGCCTTCCAGTTCGTAGAGCAGTTCTTGGGTGCGGCTGACGCTGAAGGCGGGTATGAGTACGGTGCCGTTGTTGGCCAGGGTATGTTCGATGACCTGCTCCAGGCGCTGGCGGCGGGTGCTGCGGTCTCCATGCAGGCGATCGCCGTAGTGCTTTCCAGCACCAGGATATCGGCACGGCGTGGCGGTACGCAGGGCTTGAGGATCGGCGCGCCCGGGGCGCCATGTCGCCCGAGAAGACGATACGCGTGCTGGCTTCGCCTGGGCGGTACCGCACATCGACTTCCACGTAGGCGGAGCCCAGCATATGGGCCGCGCGCGGCAAGCCTACCTTAGCTTCGAGACCTTCATCATTGTGTAGGGTGAACCAGTGCTCGTAGTGCTCGTAGGGCAGCGCGATGATGCGCTCTTGTACCGGCCGCAAATAGCGCTGCACCTGTTTCTGGTCCCGGCTGAAGGTGAGTTGAACGCGCCGTCCAGCACGATGGGCAGCAGTTTGGCCGATGGCTCGCTAAAGGGCGATGAGCCCCTTGAAGCCGGCAGCCAGTAGATAGGGAATGTGCCCACATGGTCGGCGTGCACATGGGTGACGATCACGGCGCGAGCGCCCTCGAGTGAGAATTCGATGAGTTGGTGGTCGGCCGCGCACCGAGTGACGATGCATAGCGCCATGGAAAAGGCCGCAATCGACAAGGACGCTGCTGTGCTGCGTGATATGCAGCTGGTGGCAGGAGCCGGTACGCCGCTCTGGCGTCATGGTGAATGATCTGCGGGTACTGCATCGGTTAATCCCTTAACGTCTGGCAGTTGAATTTTTTCGAGCGCGCAATGATCCGATAGGCAGCGGCCCGATAAAAGTGTGCGACATATCCTGTATTGCAGCTTGTGTGGCTCACAGCTGGTGAACAGATGTTAAAACACCGCCCCAGCGATCAGCGCTGCAGGCAACCCGGCGGTGCGGGGACTATCAGCGATGGGAAGTACATCGGTCAGTGACGTCGCCCATTGCAGACAAGTCTGAGCGTGCAGAAATCAGAGAGGGGCACATGGCAGCACGCTTGTGGGTGATGGGTTCTGCCAGGACGCCGGGCTTACTCGTCCTCATCGTTCACCCGATCCCGCAATTCCTTCCCCGGCTTGAAATGCGGAACGAATTTGCCGTCAAGGCTGACGGATTGGCCAGTCTTGGGGTTGCGGCCGACGCGGGGGGCGCGGTAGTGCAGGGAGAAACTGCCGAAGCCGCGGATCTCGATCCTCTCGCCGGTGGCCAAGGCCTGAGCCATTTGCTCAAGCATGGTCTTGATGGCCAGCTCGACATCCTTGGATGAAAGCAGCCCCTGCTGGGTGACGATTCGCTCGATCAACTCCGACTTGGTCATGGTTTTCCCTTCGTTTTCAAGCGGCTAGATCATTCGGGTTGCGGTCGTTTGTAGCATGTTGCTCAGACTTTGAACAGCCCGAACGGGATTGACGACGAATGAGCGCTTGGTTTAGGAGACCACGGCACAGATCGGAATCATGGCTCAGCCCTTCGCCCCGGCGGGGCCGGCCTACGGAGGAATGCTGCCGATCCTTTCTTGCAGGCATAAAAAAGGCGGGCTCTAGAGCCCGCCTACTTTTAGCTACGGCAAATCAATCTTCGCGATAACGGCGCAGCTTGAGCTGCTTGCCGCCGACGCGGGTGTCCTTGAGCTTGCCGAGCAGGCGATCGAGGCCATCTTCCGGCAGTTCGACCAGGCTGAAGCTGTCGCGCACCTGGATGCGGCCGATGGCTTCGCGAGCAAGGCCGCCCTCGTTGAGGATGGCGCCGAGCAGGTTGCGGGCAGCGATACCGTCGCGTGCGCCCAGCGGCGTACGGCAGCGGGCGCGGCCTTCGGCCAGGGGCACGGGTGCGCGACGTTCACGATCGCCACTGCGCTCCGGACGATCGGAACGCTCGCGCGGACCACTGGTGGGGACCAGCGGCTGCTCTTTCTCCACTTCCGCAAGAGTCAGCGCCTGACCATTGGTGGCTTTGCGCAGCAACGCAGCAGCCAGGGCACGCGGGCTGCAGCCGATGTCGGCGACCAGCTTGTCGAGCAACTCGCCATGAGTAGTTTCGGCATCGGCGACCAGCGGCGCGAGGCTGCTGGTCAGCTTCTTGATACGGGCATCCAGCACTTGCTGGGCATTGGGCAGACGGGCTTCGGCGACCTTCTGGTTGGTCACCCGTTCGATGACCTGCAGCATGCGACGCTCACGCGGAGTGACCAGCAGCAGCGCGCGACCTTCGCGACCGGCACGGCCGGTACGGCCGATGCGGTGCACGTAGGACTCCGGATCGTACGGCATGTCCACGTTGAATACGTGGGTGATGCGCGGCACGTCGATGCCGCGGGCGGCGACGTCGGTGGCGACGACGATGTCCAGACGGCCATCCTTGAGCGATTCGATGACGCGTTCACGCTGGTTCTGCGCGATGTCGCCGTTCAGCGCAGCGGCCTTGTAGCCCTTAGCTTCCAGCGCGGCGGCCAGGTCAAGGGTGGCCTGCTTGGTGCGCACGAAGGCGATCAGCGCGTCGAAATCCTCGACTTCCAGCAGGCGCAGCACGGCCTGGATCTTCTGGTCGGCGTGGACCATCAGGTGCGCCTGTTCGATGCGCGCGACGGTCTGGGTCTTGGCAGCGATCTTGATGTGCTGCGGCTCGCGCAGGTGCTTCTCGGCGATGGCACGGATGGAGTGCGGCAGCGTGGCGGAGAACAGCACGCTCTGGCGGCTTTCCGGCATGGCTTCGAAGATCACTTCCAGATCGTCCATGAAGCCGAGCTTGAGCATCTCGTCGGCTTCGTCGAGGACTAGGAAGCGGATGGTCGACAGCAGCTCGCTGTTACGGCTCAGGTGGTCGACCAGGCGGCCCGGAGTGGCGACGATGACCTGCGCGCCCTGGCGGATGGCCTTGAGCTGCGGGCCCATCGGGGCACCACCGTAGATGGCGACGACGCTGACGCCCGGCATCTGCTTGGAATAGGTTTCGAACGCGGTGGCGACCTGCAGCGCCAGTTCGCGGGTCGGCGCGAGGATCAGCGCCTGCGGCTCGCGCTTGGCCGGATCGATCTTGGACAGGATCGGCAGCGCAAAGGCAGCGGTCTTGCCGGTACCGGTCTGGGCCTGGCCGATCATGTCGTGGCCACCGAGGATCACCGGGATCGCCTGGGCCTGGATGGGGGACGGTTCTTCGTAGCCGACTGCGCTGATGGCAGCCAGAACAGCGGAGTGAATACCGAGTGCGGCAAAGCCGCCGATTTCCTGGGTCATGGGTCTTGTCTCTGATGCTCCGCAAGACCCATTGTTCCGAAGCTGCGCATGCCGTGCAAAACCCGAAGGTCACCCTGGCAGCCTGGTCGGCGGGGTTGCGAAAACGTATGGATGATGAATCGTCAAGATAGTCCGCTCGAAGCGGACAGCAGCCGAAGCGGCGCTTCGTGTGTTGCAGTACCTGAACGCAGGCTGGGTTTCAGCCGGCGCGTACTATACCGGATTAACGTGACGCTGTGCGGATATTTTAAGCCGCCGCGGATGACGCCATGGCTCGGGACTCCCCGCACAGGTACCTCCCAGCGAAACCGCCAGGAGGTGCGACCGGAGATCAGGCCGCTTCACTGTTGGCGGCACTGACACGGAAGCGGCCGACCAGCTGGTGCAGCTTGCCCGCCGTATGGCGGACGCGCTCGGCGCTGTCCTGCAGCACGCCGAGGGTCTGCCCCATCTCGTTGGAGGCCTGATCGACGCCGCGGATGGTTTGCCCGTAGTGCAGGCTGCGCTCATTCAACCCCTTGATGATCTCGAACATGCGCTCTACGGCTTCGTGCAGGTGGACGTTCTCCGACGAGGCCTCCTCGGTCAACCGCAGGCTGCTGTCGACGTCCTGCACGCCGCCCTGCATGAACGACACCGCCTGGCGCGTCTCGGACTGCAGGCTTTCCACCTTGCCGCGGATGTCCTCCGCCGCCTTGGCCGTGCGCAGCGCGAGCGAACGTACCTCCCCTGCCACCACCGCAAAACCGCGGCCGTGATCACCGGCGCGGGCCGCCTCGATCGCGGCATTCAGCGCCAGCAGGTTGGTCTGGGTGGTGACGTCGCTGATCAGCCCGACGATCTCGTCGATCTCGCCCATGCGGCTGTCGAGGAGCTGCACGCTCTGCGCCGAGCGCTGCACCACATCACGGATGGATTCGGTGCCCTGGCGCACCGTATCGAAGCGCTCCCGCGCGCGGCACATCACTTCGTCCATGGCGACTTTCATTTCTTCGGCGGTCATCGAAGCCTGTTGAATTTCGCCCAACTGCTCCTCCACCAGCAACAACAGCTGGTGGATCGACTCGGCGACGTCACTGGTGGTCTGCCCGGCTTCGCTGCTGCGCACCAGCATCAGCTCGTTGTCCTGGCGCACATGTTTCGACACCTGGATCACCTGACCGACCACGCCATCCAGGCTGTCGATGAAGCTGTTGATCCAGCGCGCCATGTCACCGCTCTCGTCGCGCGGCATGGCGCTGCTGTCGACGCGCTGACGCAGATTGCCCTCGCCCTCGGCCAGGGTGCGGATCACCTCGGTCATCGCCTGCATGCGCGCCGCCAGCCGGCGCGGCCCGAATGAGGCGAACGCCCAGGCGCCGAGCACGAGCAGCACGCCGTTGAGCAGGTAGAGCGCCGTCTTGGACAGCCCGCTGAAGGCCTGCAGCAGGCTGCCCGTGACGAACAGCGTGATTACGGTGAGCAGGTACGTCTTCATAAGGCCAACGCTCAGCGAACGCCGGCGATAGACCTCTTCCAGATCGGCCTCGCACATCATGCCCCAGCGATCCGGGGAGCCCGGTAGCTGGAAGGTGACGCCCTTGCCGATCACCGGAATGTGGCGGTAATCGGAATAGCCGGGATAGGTGACGAACAGGTTCGAACCCCTGGCGATGGTTTCCCGCACACCGGGGTGCAGCTGGCCGGTGGCCGGATCGGTGAAGCGCAGTTCCAGCTCGGTGTGCTGCTGGACACGGACCGTGCCCCAGCGAGTGTGCACGCCGCTTTTCAGGTTCTCACCGTGGCTGAAGGTGGCGTCCTCGAAGCGCGAGCGCGACAGGGCCGTACCGGGTTGGATGCGGCTGTCGAAGCGCGAGTCGACCATGAACAGATAGTTGTCGCCGGACTCGGGATAGACATGCCCGGCTTCGCGCTGGATCAGATCCCCCAGCACATCGTTCGGCACTCGCGCACAGAGACAGCCGAGGCGTTTACCTGCGGCGTGCACGGGCTGATAGAACATCAGCGTCACCGCGTCGTGGAAGCGTGACGTGCTCGCCCCCAGGCGCTCGGTCAGCGGATCGCGATAAGGGCCATGCAAGAACGGCTCGTGCAGCCCCCGCGCAACGGCCTGCGCATCCAAATCCTGCTGACCGACATGCGCGGCGCACGTGGACGCCAGTACCCGCCCTTGCGGGTCGATGACGAACAGTTCGGACAGGTCGGGGAGCTGGGCACGCTTCTTTTCCAGCAGGTCGATATCCACATGAGCCAGCCCTTCGCCCAGGCTCGCGGCCAGGTCCGCCAGATGGTCCCAGTGAGCGCTCACCCAGTTCTGCAGGATGCGCACCCGGGACTGCGCAACGCCTTCGAACACCTGCTCGATGGCGGGATACACACCACGGTTCAACCAGCAGGACCAGCCCATCGACAGCTTGCCGGTGCGTCCCAGCCAGGGCAGCCAGTGACGTTCACTAGGGGAAAGTTGCATTTGGAGGCTTTGAAGCTGGGTCACCGGGCAGTCCTTGATGATCGGAAAGACATAATGGCCAATTGCAATTAGCAGACCAGCAAGCGATCAGGCCACGGCTGCGAGCACAGGCTCCCCTGTGCACCAGGACCGCTCATGTTCGCCTCATAAGCTGCTAGACCGGTGAACGGCGCCCCGCATCGGAAAGCGCTCTGCGTAGCGGGTGCGTCGAAACGCCGCGGGCAGGTCCTCGGCGGTATGCCGACATAAGCGCACCAAATTAGAGACCTGGTGAATTGGCCGGTGCATCGCTGTGCACCAGCATGGCGCACGCTTGCCCTCAACTGGCTGGGCGCAGCGCGCCGATCAGTGAATCCAGCGAATAACCCAGACGAGGTGCCAACGCTTCGGCACGCGATCGCAGGCCCGCCAAATCCAGCTGCTGTTCAAGATCGGCCGGCACCAGCACCACCACGTTGCCCTCCTTCACCGGACATTCCCAGTAGTGCCGGTGATACAGGCCACGCAAAAGGGCAGCTCCCAGCGGCCGGTCGTCGTCGGTGCCCCATTGGTTGATGACGAGCCACCCGCCCGGGTTGAGCTTTTCCTGGCAGCGTTTGAGAAATGACCAGGCCAGATGCGCCGCGTCCGGCCCAGCGTCGTTGTAGAGGTCGACAAATATCAAATCAGCCGTTTCGGCGGTTTCCAGCAGCTCGGTCGCATCTCCGATGCGGATGTACAATCGCGGATCGTTCTGCAAACCCAGGTATTGCATGGCCAGCTCCGGCACCGCCGGGCGCAGCTCGATGACCTCGACGTCCTCCAGCGGCAGGAACTTGAGGCAGGCCTGGGTCAGATTGCCCGCTCCCAGGCCGAGAAACAGCGCGGTTTCCGGCTGTGGATGGCAGAGCCCGCCGAGCAGCATGGCACGGGTGTAGTCATATTCGAGCCAGGCGGGATCGGCGATGAACACGCAGCTCTGCTCGACTGCCGCGCCGAATTCGAGAAAGCGGTAGTCACCGACCTCGAGCACACGGATGAGCCCGAACGCATCGCGCACTTCAGCGAGCAACCGTTCCTCTTTTTCCATCTGCTAGCTCCCGCAAAGTCTATGGCCGCTATGTGCCAGCGAAGGCGCATCTTACGCAGGCCCATAGGCCATCGCTATCTCCGGGCGCCGGATGCATCAGGTAAACTCGCGCCATTCATCTTTCGATCTGGAATGACCATGAGCCACGCCTGGAGCCCCGACAGCTGGAGAAACAAGCCGATTCAGCAGCAACCCGAATATCCGGATGCCGAGCACCTCAAGCGCGTCGAGCGCACGCTCGCCGGGTTGCCGCCGTTGGTCTTCGCCGGCGAGGCGCGGGAGCTCAGGCGGCAGTTCGCCGAGGTCACGCGCGGGCGCGCGTTCCTGCTGCAGGGCGGCGACTGCGCCGAGAGCTTCGCCGAATTCTCGGCGACCAAGATTCGCGACACCTTCAAAGTGCTGCTGCAGATGGCAATCGTCATGACCTTCGCTGCCGGCTGCCCGGTGGTGAAGGTCGGACGCATGGCCGGTCAATTCGCCAAGCCACGCTCGGCGGGTGATGAAACCATCGACGGCGTTACGCTGCCGGCGTACCGCGGCGACATCGTCAACGGCATCGATTTCAACGCCAAGAGCCGTGTACCCGATCCGGAGCGCCTGCTGCAGGCCTACCACCAGTCCACTGCCAGCCTGAACCTGCTGCGCGCCTTCGCCCAGGGCGGTTTCGCCGACTTGCATCAGGTGCACCAGTGGAATCTCGATTTCATCGCCAACTCGCTGCTGGCCGAGAAGTATCACCAGCTCGGCGCGCGCATCGACGAAACACTGAAGTTCATGCGTGCCTGCGGCCTGGACGGCGCGCCGCAGCTGCGCGAAACCAGCTTCTTCACCGCCCATGAAGCACTGCTGCTCAACTACGAGCAGGCCTTCGTGCGCCAGGACAGCCTCAGCGGTGGCTGGTACGACTGTTCCGCGCACATGCTGTGGATCGGTGATCGCACCCGTCAGCTGGACGGCGCTCACGTGGAGTTCCTGCGCGGCGTCGGCAACCCTATCGGGGTGAAGGTCGGCCCCAGCATGGATACGGATGAGCTGATTCGCCTGATCGACATCCTCAATCCGCAGAACGACCCCGGCCGCCTGAACCTCATCGTGCGCATGGGTGCCGACAAGGTGGAAGCTGGCCTGCCACGCCTGGTGCGCGCGGTGCAGAACGAGGGACGCCAGGTCTTGTGGAGCTCCGACCCGATGCATGGCAACACCATGAAGGCATCCAGCGGCTACAAGACGCGCGACTTCGAGCGCGTACTCGCCGAAGTCCGCCAGTTCTTCGACGTGCACCGCGCCGAAGGCAGTTATCCGGGGGGCATCCATATCGAGATGACCGGGCAGAACGTCACCGAGTGCATCGGTGGCTCGCGCCCGATCACCGAGGCCGGCCTCTGCGATCGCTACCACACCCATTGCGACCCACGCCTGAATGCCGACCAGTCGCTGGAAATGGCCTTCATGATCGCCGAAACCCTGAAGCAGGTACGGCCGGACTGAGTCTCCCGCCCCTCTGCGCGGGCAGCACCGCCCGCGCGCACGAAACGAAACCCCGCCGGCCCTGTCCGCCTAAGTAGGGGCCGCGCGGGTTCAGTCCACACGGCCCCGCTTTCGATAGCGCAGTTTCGAAGAGGACGAAAATGGCGGAATCATCTCAAAGCCGGGGCGCCGTACTGGCCGCGTGGATCGGCCTGATCCTGGGCCCACTGCTGTTGCTGGCCTGCATCCTGACCGACCCACCCGGCGGCCTTTCGGAAAAGGCCTGGCTGACCGTGGGCCTGGCCGCGCTGATGGCGGTCTGGTGGTCGACCGAGGCGATACCGATCCCGGCGACCTCGCTGTTGCCGATTCTGCTGATACCCCTGCTCGACATCGATACCCTGGCCAAGGCCACCGCGCCCTACGCCAACCCGACCATCTTTCTCTTCCTCGGCGGTTTTCTGCTCGGCCTGGCGATGCAGCGCTGGAACCTGCACAAACGCATCGCCCTGGCGACGCTGCTGGCGGTGGGTAACCAGCCGAGCCGGCAGATCGCCGGCTTCATGATCGCCACGGCGTTCATCAGCATGTGGGTGAGCAATACGGCGACCAGCATCATGATGCTGCCCATCGGCCTGTCGGTCATCGGCCTGCTGATCGCCGGCAGCGAGGAAAAGGAAGGCGCGCGGTTCGCCGTGGCGCTGCTGCTTGGCATCGCCTATTCGGCCAGCGTCGGCGGCATCGCCACGCTCATCGGCACCCCGCCCAATGCCCTGCTGGCGGCGTTCATGCGGGAGAATTACGGCGTCCAGATCGGCTTCGGCCAGTGGATGCTGCTGGGCCTGCCGCTGAGCATCGGCATGCTGGTCTTCATCTGGTGGTCGCTTACCCGCGGCGGTTTTCGCCTGGAGGGGGGCGACAGCCGCGGTCTGCTCGAAAAGGAAATGGCCGCACTCGGGCCGATGTCGCGTGCCGAAAAGATGGTCGCCGTGGTGTTCGTGCTGGCAGCGGCGGCCTGGATCTTCCAGCCACTGCTGGCCGACTATATCGATGGCGTGAACGACACCAGCATTGCCATGGCGGCAGCGATCGCACTGTTCCTGATTCCAGTTGACCTGCACAAACGGGTGTTTCTGATGGATTGGGAGCAGGCCAACAAGGCGCCGTGGGGCGTGCTGCTGCTGTTCGGCGGCGGCCTCTCGCTGGCCGGCATCATCGGTGCGTCCGGGCTGGCCGAATGGATCGCCAGCAGCCTCGGCGCCTTCGATGCCCTGCCCCTGCTGGCGATGATCGCGCTGGTGGTGACGGTGATCATCTTCCTCACCGAAATCACCTCCAATACCGCGACTGCAGCGGCCTTCCTGCCATTGCTCGGTGCGCTCGCCGTGGCCCAGGGGCTGTCCCCGGAAATGCTGGCGATTCCGGCCGCGGTCGCTGCCAGCTGCGCCTTCATGATGCCGGTCGCGACACCACCCAACGCTATCGTATTCGGCACGGGACAGTTGCCTATCCAGGCGATGATCAAGGCCGGCTTCGTGCTCAACCTGTTCGGTGTGCTGCTGGTTTCCCTGCTTTGCTACGGCCTGGTCGGCTGGATCTGGGCGAGCTGAAACGCGCACAGAAACGAAAAAGCCCAGCATCGAGCTGGGCTTTTTTCTGTCCACCGCAGGCCGAGGATCAGGCCTTGACGCGGGACTTGTACTCGCCGGTACGGGTATCGATCTCGATCGAGTCGCCGATTTCACAGAAAGCGGAAACCTGCAGCTCGGCACCGTTCTTCAGGCGGGCGGTCTTCATGACCTTGCCGGAAGTGTCGCCACGTACGGACGGCTCGGTGTAGGCGATTTCGCGAACGATGGTGGTCGGCAGTTCGACGGAGATCACCTTGTCGTTGTAGAAGACCGCTTCGCAGACGTCGGTCATGCCGTCTTCGATGAAGGTCATCACGCCTTCCAGGTCGTCTTTTTCGATTTCGTACTGGTTGAACTCGTTGTCCATGAAGACGTACAGCGGGTCAGCGAAGTAGGAGTAGGTCACTTCCTTGCGCTCGAGAATGACCGGCTCCAGCTTGTCGTCAGCCTTGTAAACGGTCTCGGTAGCCGAACCGTTGAGCAGGTTCTTCAGCTTCATCTTGACCACGGCACTGTTGCGGCCGGACTTGTTGAACTCGGCTTTCTGGATGACCCAGGGTGCGCCGTTGATGATGGCCACCTGGCCGGCACGGAACTCTTGTGCGGTTTTCATACGAAATATCCGAAGGGAATTAGAGACAAAAAAACAGGCCGCGTATCATAGCCAATCTGTGTAAAAAAACACCAGCTTTCCGGCCAGATCGCCATTGGCGACCTGCGCGTGGGTCCAGGTTTCGGCGTGCTCCAGTAGCGTCGGGTATTGGCCCAGCAATCCGGTCCACGCCTGCTCGGCGCCCTTTCCCGCGTTCCACGCATGCCAGAACTCTCGCAGCGCCGAAGCGGCAGCAGGCGATAGCCCCTGCGAGTAGAGCTCGAGAAATGCATTGAGCTTGTCCCAGTGCGCGTCGTCCTCCTGCGGATAGATGTGCCACACCAGCGGACGCCCCGCCCACTGGGCACGGATGAACGACTCCTCGCCGCGCACCGCGTTGAAGTCGCAGCTCCACAGCAGCAGGTCGTACTCGTCCTGCGTCATGAACGGCACGATAGAAATCTGCAGGCTACCGCGCTGGTGGCAGGCCCCCGGCTCGAGCGTCGCAACGCCCAGCCAGGCCGCGATGTCGCCCAGCACCCGCCCCTCTGGCACCAGCAGCTGATTGACGCGGGAGTCGGCGGCAAGCGCGTCCAGCCAGCCAGCGACGGCTGTATTCTCGTAGGCGAACAGCGACAGCAGACGCGCCTCCGGCTGGCGCACCACGCCCAGCGTCGCGAGAAAACTGGCCTGCCGCTCAGGATCGCCCTGAAAGCTGGCGCGGCGCAGCATCAGGTCCGCCTCGCGGATGAGGCCACCGGTCTCGGCCTCGAAGCCGGGAAAGAAGAAGTACTTCTGTACACCGTTGGGCTGCAAGGACGGCAACGCATGGCATCCGACGATCCAGTCCTCGGCGCTGAGGTATTCGAGATTCAGCCAGAGGATGCGCCGCCCGCTCGCGGCCATGGCGTTGATATAGGCCTGCGGCAGGTTGCAGGCGAACGCCTCGATGACCACATCGGCCGGCTCGGCACCCGGCCACTGGCTGGACCAGCGGCGGACATCGACGCCTTCGTGCATCTGTTGATCAGCCTGCGCGCTGGCCGCCGGACACAGCCGGGCGAAGGTATCCAGATCGTCCACCCACAGCCGCACCTGCTGGCCGTGCTCGGCAGCCAGCTGACGGGCCAGGCGCCAGGTGACGCCGATGTCACCGAAGTTATCCACGACCGCGCAGAAAATGTCCCAACTCGCCCTGACCGACAAAGCATGCTCCTTGAACCGTTAACGGCGACGACGCCGTTGAAAATGCCGCGCAGGATACATGAGCCGATCCGGCGTGAAGAACCGCGTGGCTAACGATCGAAGGGACAGGACAAGCGCGCGCACTCAGGCCACGGACAACCGGCCGTCGTGAATCAAGAAAGGGGGACGCGAGAAGGTCGTTATGGAGGTGAACCCTACCAGCCACACCCCGGCACACAATGTCACCGCTGCGGCTGCTCCCTTCCGGGCCTGACCGGGTTCACGGCTGATCGTTGCGAGGGGACCGGCAGGGCCCACCATAACGAAACCCGCCTGGCGGCGAGCGGCGCCATTGTACCGGCTTATCAGCAACTTACAACCACAGACTGAGCCTGGTCGGAATCGCGCTGAACAGGCCGCGGCACCGACCGCTGGTCAGCAACTGCCGAAACCGGCGACCGGGATGTCGCATTGCGTCGAAAGCCTCTAGCCAAAGGACGATGTCTGTTCGAGGATGAGCAGGCTCAAGCGATCGAACGCTTGTCATGAAAACGTGCTGCGCGGCGCTTCGCCTGTGCGGCTGATGGCAACAGCACACGAGGTAATCATGAGCAAGGCTCCAATCGCCATCATCGGAACCGGAATCGCAGGACTTTCCGCCGCCCGCACGCTTCACGATGCCGGGCAGGCCGTACACCTTTTTGACAAGAGCCGCGGCAGCGGCGGACGCATGGCCAGCAAGCGCAGCGACGCCGGCTCACTCGACCTCGGCGCACAGTACTTCACGGCACGTGACCGCCGTTTCGCCGAAACCGTGCGCCAGTGGCAGGCTGGGGGCTGGGTGGATCAGTGGACGCCGACCCTGTTCCAGTCCCGCGACGGGCAGCTGAGCCCCTCTGCCGACGAGCAGCTGCGCTGGGTCGGAACCCCGACCATGAGCGCGATCACCCGCGGGTTGCTCGGCGAAATGCCGGTCACCTTCAGCTGTCGCATTACCGAAGTGTTCCGTGGCGAACAGTACTGGACGCTGGCGGACGCCACCGGCGCCAGCCATGGGCCCTTCAGCCATGTCGTCATCGCCCTGCCGGCGCCGCAGGCCGCCGCGCTGCTCTCTGGCGCGCCGAAACTCGCGGCGGTCGCCGCCAGCGTTGCCATGGAGCCGACCTGGGCCGTCGCCCTGGGCTTCGCCACACCGCTGGACACGGCGCTGGAAGGCTGCTTCGTCCAGGATGACGCCCTGGACTGGATCGCGCGTAATCGCAGCAAGCCGGGGCGCGGTGGCGCGCTGGACACCTGGGTACTGCACGCCACCAGCAGCTGGAGCCGTCAGCACCTGGATCTGTCGAAGGAGGCGGTGATCGAGCGCCTGCACGGCGCCTTCGCGGAGTTGATCGACTGCGTTGTACCAGCCCCCGAGTTCACCCTGGCGCACCGCTGGCTGTATGCCCGCCCGGCACAGGCCCACGAATGGACTGCCCTGGCCGACGCCGGCCTGGGCCTGTACGCCTGTGGCGACTGGTGCCTGTCCGGCCGGGTGGAAGGCGCCTGGCTCAGCGGCCAGGAAGCCGCCCGGCGGCTGCTGGAAAACCTCTGACGATGGATGGCTGACCCGGTCCTGATCCAGGTCAGCCCTGCCCCCGGGCCCGCTGTTATCATCCCACGTTTTCTGCAACAACCCTCTCAGCGGAGCCCCGATGAACCCCTCCACCCTGATCGGCATCGTCGCGAGCATCGGCCTGCTAGCGGTCGTCCTGCTTTTCGCGGCCAAGGAACCGGCGCTCTTCATCGACCTGCCCAGCCTCGGCATCGTGCTGGTCGGCACTCTGGCTGCCACCTTCATCAGTTATCCGTTGCGCGAAGTCACTCGGGTATTCGGTTTGCTCTGGACCGTGCTGCGCAACGAGCGACTGTACACCCGTCAGGATCTCGACGAGCTGGTGCAGATTTCGCGGCTGTGGATCAGCGGCGATCTGCCCGCGGTGGAAAAGGCTGTCGAACAGGTCAGCAATCCCTTCCTGCGTACCGGCGTGCAGCTGGTGATCGACAACACCCCGGAGGAGGACATTCTGGAGGTGCTGCAATGGCGGATCGCCCGGCTACGCGCACGGGAGAACGCCGAGGCGCAGCTGTTCCGCGCGATGGCCAGCTACGCGCCAGCGTTCGGCATGATCGGCACGCTGGTGGGCCTGATCAACCTGATGTTCATGCTCGGCAGCGGCGACATGGATCTGATCGGTCGCAGCCTGGCCGTTGCGCTGATGACCACCTTCTACGGTGTGCTGCTGGCCAATCTCATTCTCAAGCCGGTGGCGGTGAAGCTGGAGCGGCGTACCGAGCAGCGGGTCGCCCTGATGAACCTGGTGATGCAAGGCATTTCGATGATGTGCAACCGCCGTAGCCCGGCGTACATGCGCGAGACGCTGAAATCGTTCATCGCCCACCACGACGATGAAATCCGCGACGGTACGCCTGCGGCGCCGCGCGTCAGACCGCAGGAAGACTGACGGTGAACGGGCAAGCATCCCAGGGCAGCCGCTTCTCCCGCTGGCATATCGAGCCGCAGCGGGAAGAAGAGCAGGAAGCCTGGCTGATCACCTATCTGGATATGCTGACGCTGCTGCTGGTGATGCTGGTCATCATGCTCGCGCTGGCCGGCAAGGGCGACGGCGAGCAGAACGACCCCGCCGCCTCGGCCATGCTCGCGGCCGGCGAACTGGGCGTGGCGCTGCCAGCTCCCGCCGCACCGATTCCATCGATCGCACCGGTGCCGACGCCCGCCGCCGATGCGCAACCGGATGCCCCGCAAGAGAGCATGCCGACGACGCCAGGCATGGCGCTGGGCGATGACATCCAGGTCATCGTCAACGAAGGCAGCATCAGCTTCCGCATCAGCAGCGAGATACTCTTCGGCTCCGGACGAGCCGAACTGGAGGATGCCGGGCTGGAAGTGATCGACCGGTTGGTGCCGACGCTGGCGGCGAACGCCTTTCGCATCGTCGTTGAAGGGCATACCGACAACCTGCCGATCCAGACCGAGCGCTTTCCTTCCAACTGGGAGCTCTCCGCCAGCCGCGCCAGCAGCGTGGTGCGCTACCTGCAGCTGGCAGGCATCGAAGCGACGCGTCTGAGCGCCACCGGCTACGCCGACACCCGACCGCTCGCCGACAATGCTGACGAGCGCGGGCGCGCCAGCAACCGCCGCGTCGAGCTGGTGATGCAGACCGAGCCAGACAAACCCTGAGGCATCAGCCCAACGCGGTATCCAGGAACATCATGACCGCGAAGCCAACCATCAGGCCGAGCGTCGCCGGGGTCTGATGGCCGTTGCGGTGAGTCTCGGGAATCACCTCGTGGGATACCACGAAGATCATTGCGCCGGCGGCCAGGCCCAGGCTGACGGGATAGGCGATGGCGAAACCGCTGGACATGCCGATGCCCACCAATGCCCCGATCGGTTCCATCAACCCGGACGCCGCGGCGACCAGCACCGACGCCAGCGCCGACAGCCCGGTGGTGCGCAGTGCCAGGGCCACCGCGAGGCCTTCGGGAATGTCCTGGATGGATATGGCGGTGGTCAGCGGCAGACCAACGCTCATGTCGCCGTTGGCGAAACTGACGCCGATGGCCATGCCTTCGGGAATGTTGTGCAGCGCAATGGCGAGCACGAACAGCCAGACCCGGTTCAGACGTTCGCATTCAGGCCCACACGGCCCGGTGCTCTCGTGTTCGTGGGGCGTGAAGTAGTCCAGCCCCAGCATCAGCAGCACGCCCAGACCGAGACCGGCCACAACGGTCGCGGCAGCGGCCGGACCGTTGCCGAACAGCTCACGGCCCGCTGCGAGCCCCGGCAGAATCAGCGAAAAGGCACTCGCCGCAAGCATCATGCCTGCGGCGAAGCCGAGCATGCTGTCCTGGGTGCGGGTGGAAATGTCGCGCAGCCCGATCGCCAGAAAGGCGCCGAACGCCGTCGCAACAAACCCGGCGCTGCCGCCCAACAATGCGTAGCGAACGTTGCTCGCCGCGCTGCTCTGGAATGCATTGACCGCTCCGGCCAGCAACAGCAGCAGGACGGCGACTGCCGTTGCGGCCAGGCCGATGGTGATCCAGGGATTGGCCTGGGCTTGCGCAAGCCAGGCGGAACGCAGGGTGGCAGCAGGGCTCTGGACGGTGGACGCCATGATATTCGGGATCCTCGATGCGGGTGCCCCAGTGTACTCCGCCCTGCCCCATGCCAGAGGCTATGGTTACGATAGGCGCAGGACATCGTGTCGCTTGCAGCGCGCGTTGTAAGCACGCCGAGGATGTCCGTAAGCTTGCACCGTTTCGATGGCCGTCACGGGCCGTATCAGGGAGTGGTCCGTCGTGCCTGCCGTAAGATCCATCCGCCGTCTAGTTATCCTGGCCATTGCGCTACTGGCGATTGGCGGCTGGCTGATCTGGCGCCAGCTGCAGGGCCCGGAACTGCCGGCCTACCGTCTGGAGGCTCGCCCACTGGTGCAGCGCGTGGTGGCCAGTGGTGAAGTGGACAGCCAGTCGCTGGCGCAGGTCGGCAGCGAAATCACCGGCGTGGTTGCTGCACGCCATGTGCGGGAAGGCGACGCGGTGAACGCCGGCGATCTGCTGCTGGAACTGCGCGACGACGAACAGCGCGCGCGCCTGCGCGAGGCCGAAGCGGCGCTGCAGCAGCTCATCGATTCCACTCGACCGCAGGCGCAGGCCACCCTGCGCGAGGCACAACACAATCTGGAACAGGCCAGCCGCGAGCTGCAGCGCCGCGAAACGCTGTTCGAGCGCAAGCTGCTGGCTTCCGAGCCGCTGGAGCAGGCGCGCCGCGCGGAGCTGACCGCACGCGTAGTGCGTGATCGCGCCCGCTTCGCCGCCGCAGCGCTGGCCGAAGGTGGCAGCGAGGAACAGGTCCTGCGGCAGCGTCTGGAGGTCGCCCGTGCGAACCTGGCCCGAACCCGTATTCACGCCCAGGTCGACGGCATCGTGCAGTCGCGCGACGTCGAGCCGGGCGACCTGGTTCAGCCGGGCCGCACACTGCTGACCATCGCCCGCTCCGGCAGCAGCGAAATCCTCTTGCCCCTCGACGAGAAGAGCCTGGCGCCGATCGAGCACGGGCAGAGCGCCCGGATCATCGCCGACGCCTATCCGGACCGCGTGCTGACGGCGAAGGTGAGCTTCATCGCACCAAGCGTGGACACGGCGCGCGGCACCATCGATGTCCATCTGGACCTGCAGGAGCCGGCCGCCTTTCTCCGCCAGGGCATGACGGTGTCAGTGAACATCGAGACAGGCCGGCGCGACCAGGCACTGGTGCTGCCCAATGATGCGCTGCGCGCCCGCGACGGGACGCGCGCCCAGGTGCTACGGGTGCGCGATGGCGTGGTCGAGCGCGTCGGTGTGCGACTGGGAATGCTGGGCACGGCGCTCAGCGAGATCAGCGAGGGGCTGGAGGCCGGCGATCTGGTGCTGATCGGCGACGCCGAAGAAGGCCAGCGCGTGCGGCCGCGCGTACAACCCATCCCCAGCGGCAGTCAGGACTGAGCGCATGCGCCTGGCCGATTCGCTGTGGACCGAATGGAAGATCGCCCTGCGCTTCCTGCTGGACAACCGCATGCAGACACTGCTGATCACCTTCGGCATCGCCGTCGGTTCGGCGGTGATTGTCTTCATTACCGCCCTGATCACCGGCTTGCAGGCCAACGTCATCCAACGAACCCTCGGCACCCAGGCCCACATCCGCATCCTGCCCCCGGACGAGGTCAACCGCACGCTTCCAGCCGCCGCCGACAGTTGGTCGCTGGTATTGGAAAGCCCGCGCGCCCAGCGTCTGCGTTCGATCATCAACTGGCAGGACGTGCGTGACGTCCTCGACCAGGACGCGCAGATTCTCGCGGTGTCGCCGGTGATCAGCGGCCCGGCCATCGCCCGGCGCGGCGTCGCCCGCGCGTCCGTGGCGCTGCTGGGCATCGATCCACCGCGTTATCAGCGCATCATCCCGCTGGCCGACGACCTGATCGCCGGCCGCTTCCTGGTGGGTGCGGGCAACGCAGTGATCGGCAAGGAGCTGGCCCGCGACCTCGGCCTGGGCATCGGCGACAAGCTGCGCCTGGATGCCGGCGAAGGCCGCGAAGCGGTCGTCGACATCGCCGGCATCTTCGAGCTGGGCGTGCGCGAGTTGGACGCGCGCTACGTCTATCTCGACCTCAAGCAGGCGCAAACGCTGCTCGACCTGCCCGGCGGCGTGACAGTGATCGATACCACGGTCGCCGAAATCTTCCAGGCCGACGAAGTTGCCAGGCGCCTGGCGCGCCTGACCGGGTTACGCGCCGAAAGCTGGATGGAAACCAACGGCCAGCTGCTCAACGCGCTCAGCTCGCAAAGCATGACCACCGAGATGATCCGTGTGTTCGTCGGCATCTCGGTGGCCTTCGGCATCGCCAGCGTACTGGCCGTGAGTGTGGTCCAGCGTACCCGCGAGATCGGCATCCTGCGCGCCATGGGCAGCCCGCGCGGGCAGATCCTGCGCGTATTCCTGCTGCAGGGCGGGCTGCTCGGGCTGCTCGGCTCGGCCTGCGGCGGGCTGGTCGGCTGGGGACTGGTGCAGGTGTTCAACCTGTTCGGCCCGCGGCTGTTCATCATTCCGGTCGACCCCACGCTGGTGCCGCTGGCCATGCTGGTGGCGACGGTCACCGGCGTGCTGGCGGCGGCGATGCCCGCGCGACGTGCGGCGCGTTACGACCCGGCGGTGGCGATCCGCTATGTGTGAACGCGCACCCATCGCCCCTGCCGAGGAAGTCCTGCGCCTGGAACAGGTGCGCAAGGCCTTCAACATCGGCACACCCCTGGAGACCGAAGTGCTGCACGGCATCGACCTGCAGCTTCGGCGCGGCGAGCTGGCCGCGCTGGTCGGCCCGTCCGGCTCCGGCAAGAGCACTCTGCTGAACCTGATCGGCCTGCTGGATACGCCCAGCTCCGGCGAGCTGTATGTACTCGGCCAGGCGACACGCGACAGCGACGACCAAGCGCGCACGCAGCTGCGCAATCAGGCGATCGGCTTCGTGTTTCAGTTCCATCACCTGATCTCGGCGTTCAGCGTGCTGGAGAACGTGCTGATGCCGCTGATGATCCGCCACGGCAAACCGTCCCGGGCGGAGACCGACCTGGCGCGCGCCCTGCTCGAGGAGGTCGGCCTCGGCCCGTTCGCCGACAAGAAACCCACGCAGATCTCTGGTGGCCAGCAGCAGCGGGTCGCCATTGCCCGTGCGCTGGTGACCCGTCCACCGCTGCTGCTGGCAGACGAGCCGACCGGCAATCTCGATACGCGCACCGCGCAAAGCGTGTTCGAGCTGTTCCACCGCCTGAACGCCCAGTTCGGCTGCGCCATCCTGGTTGTCACTCACGATCCGCGACTCGCCGCAGACTGCGAGCGCACCATCCAGCTGGTCGACGGCCGCATCGTCAGCGATGCCGCCAACCCGCTTGCAAGCTGAACTCAGGGCAGCCCCAGCGAGCCATTATGCCGGGTCGTCCGGACGAATTTCGCGGCTTTTGCTAATAACCAATAAATCTAAGCATATAACCTAATTCAGGGCTAAGATCTCTCCGAACAGATACCCCCACCGGTATTTAATCTGAAGAGGAGCCCCGCGCCATGAATGCCCACGTCGAAGCCTTCTTCGATCCCGCGACCTTTACCTACAGCTACGTGGTCAGCGACCCGGAAACGCGCCAGTGTGCGGTGATCGACTCGGTGCTGGACTACGACCCGGCATCCGGCCGCACCTCCCATGCAAGCGCGCAGCGCCTGGTCGACTACGTGCGCAACCAGGACCTGCGGGTGCAGTGGCTGCTGGAAACCCATGTGCACGCCGACCATCTGAGCGCGGCGCCCTATCTCAAGCAGCACCTGGGCGGCAAACTGGCGATCGGTGATCGCATCACCGTGGTGCAGGACACCTTCGGCAAGCTGTTCAACGCAGGCAGCGGGTTCGCCACCGATGGCCGTCAGTTCGATCACCTGTTCCACGACGGCGACCGCTTCCAGGTCGGCAATGTGCAGGCCCGCGCCCTCCACACCCCGGGCCACACCCCGGCCTGCATGACCTATGTCATCGGTGACGCCGCCTTCGTCGGTGACACCCTGTTCATGCCCGACTACGGCACCGCCCGCTGCGATTTTCCCGGCGGCGACGCGCGCACCCTGTACCAGTCGATCCAGAAGCTGTTCACCCTGCCAGGCGAGACCCGGGTGTTCATGTGCCATGACTATAAGGCGCCCGGGCGCGAGGAGTTCCTCTACGAGACCACCATCGCCGCCGAGCGCGAGCACAACGTGCATATCCACAGCGGTATCAGCGAGGGGCAGTTCGTCGCCATGCGCACCGCACGCGATGCCACGCTGGGCATGCCCACCCTGATCCTGCCGTCGGTGCAGATCAACATGCGCGGCGGCGAACTGCCCGAGCCCGAAAGCAACGGGACGCGCTACCTGAAGATCCCCCTGGACGTGCTGTAACCCCCGAATGCGGAGGACGTCGACATGCAAACAATAAAACGACTGACCCCTTTTCTCTCCGTCGCGGCCCAGCTGCAACCGGCCGACATGGCACTGCTGGCCAGCAATGGCTTCCGCTGCGTCATCAACAACCGTCCGGACAATGAGGGCGAGGGCCAGCCGTCGAGCGAGGCCATGCGCGCCGCTGCCGAGGCGTCCGGCCTGGAGTATCACCATCTCCCGGTGGTATCCGGACAGATCACCGAAGCTGACGTTGCGGCCTTCCGAGCACTGCTGGAACGGATCAAGGGCCCGGCCTTGGCCTTCTGCCGCACCGGTACCCGTTCGGCCTCACTCTGGGCGCTGGCCGAGGCACACCATCTCGACCCACAGGTGCTGCTGCAAACTGCCCAGCAGGCCAGCTACGACCTCAGCGGCCTGCTGCCGCGCATGCAGCAGTACTGGCAGTCGATCATCGACCAGCCGCTTCCGGCCGCCTCGACCTTTGCCGCCACACCGCGTTACGACGTTCTGGTGATCGGCGCTGGCGCGGCCGGCTGCGCAGTGACTGCCAGCCTGCTCAAGCGCGACCCCGAACTGCGCATCGCCCTCATCGAACCGCGTGACCAGCACTACTACCAGCCCGGCTGGACGCTGGTGGGGGCCGGCGTGTTCGATCGTGCCAATACCGAGCGCGCGATGAGCCGCTGCATTCCGTCCAGGGCACAGTGGATTCGCGCAGCCGCAGAGGCCTTCGAACCCGAGCACCAGCAGGTGGTCCTCGAGGACGGCAGCCGCATCGGCTATCGTGCCCTGGTGGTCTGCCCGGGCCTGAGCCTCGACTGGGACGCCATCGAAGGCGCCCGCGACAGCCTCGGCAAGTTCGGCGTGACCTCCAACTACGCCTTCGAGCTCGCACCCTACACCTGGCAGGTGGTGCAGAACCTGCGCGGCGGCAAGGCGCTGTTCATCCAGCCACCCATGCCGATCAAGTGTGCCGGCGCACCACAGAAGGCCATGTACCTGTCCTGCGATCACTGGCGCCAGCAAGGCGTACTGAAGGATATCGAGGTCGACTTCTGCTCGGCCGGTGCAGTGCTGTTCGGCGTTGCCGACTTCGTACCCGCGCTGATGCAGTACGTCGAACGTTACGGTGCCCGACTGAACTTCAACCACTCCCTGGTGGCGGTGGACGGCCCCGCGCACAAGGCCTGGTTCAAGGTCACCGACGGCGCCGGACAGCACAGCACGGTGGAGCGGGACTTCGATCTGCTGCACCTGGTGCCGCCGCAGCACGCACCGGACTTCATCCGCCACAGCGCCCTGGCCAACGCCGACGGCTGGTTCGAGGCCGAGCACGAGACGCTGCGGCATCCGCGCTTCGGCAATATCTTCAGCCTTGGCGACGTCTGCTCCGCGCCCAACGCGAAGACCGCCGCGGCGGTCCGCAAGCAGGCACCGGTGGTCGCCGAGAACGTGTTGAGCGTACTCAAGGGCAGCGGCCCGCGGGCGCTCTACGACGGCTACGGTTCCTGCCCACTGACCGTGGAGTACGGCAAGGTGATCCTCGCCGAGTTCGGCTACGGCGGAAAGCTGCTGCCGACCTTCCCTCTCGACCCGAAGGTGCCGCGGCGGCTGGCCTGGAAGCTGAAGACGCAATGGATGCCCTCGATCTACTTCGACATGATGCTCAAGGGGCATGAGTGGCTGGCCGAACCGAAGCATCTGGACTTCGAACCGCGCTCGACCGAGGCACGCAACGCCTGCGACTTCACCCAGGAGAAGAAGGGATGAAGCAGCGCCTGGCCCGCTATCTACCCATGCTGGCGTGGGCCAGGCACTACGATCGCGCGGCCGCGACGAAGGACAGTCTGGCCGCACTGATCGTGACATTGATGCTGATCCCGCAGAGCCTGGCCTACGCCATGCTCGCCGGCCTGCCGCCGGTGACCGGCCTGTACGCCAGCATGCTGCCACTGATCGCCTATACGCTGTTCGGCACCAGCCGCACCCTGGCGGTCGGCCCGGTAGCGGTGGTTTCGCTGATGACCGCCGCCACTCTCGGGCCGCTGTTCGCCCCGGGCAGCACGGAATACGCCGCAGCGGCCATGTTGCTGGCGCTGCTTTCCGGCGCGGTGCTGCTGCTCATGGCGGTGCTGCGCCTGGGCTTCCTGGCGAACTTCCTCAGCCATCCGGTGATTTCCGGCTTCATCAGCGCGTCGGGCATTCTCATCGCCCTCGGCCAGCTCAAGCACATCCTCGGCATCTCGATCGACGGCGAGAACGCCGTGCAGCTGCTTGCCGCGCTGCTCAGGGCGCTGCCTGGGGCGCATCTGCCGACGCTCGCCATCGGTGGCAGCAGCCTGCTATTCCTCTATCTGGTCCGCAGCCGGCTCTCCACCTGGCTGCAGCATCTGGGCATGAGCGCGCATATTGCCGGCACGCTGACCAAAATCGGCCCGGTCGCCGCCCTGCTACTGGCCATCGCGGCGGTCAGCGCCTTCGGGCTTGCCGATGCCGGCGTGCGGGTCGTCGGCGAAGTACCGCGCGGACTGCCCTCGCTGAGTCTGCCAATGCTGGAGCCGGCACTGATTCTGCAGCTGTTACCTGCGGCGGTGCTGATCAGCCTGGTCGGCTTCGTCGAGTCGGTGTCGGTGGCGCAAACCTTGGCAGCCAAGCGTCGCGAACGCATCGAGCCCAATCAGGAACTGGTTGCGCTCGGCGGCGCCAATGTCGCCGCGGCCCTCAGTGGCGGCTTTCCGGTGACCGGCGGTTTCGCCCGCTCGGTGGTCAATTTCGACGCCGGCGCGCAGACACCGCTGGCCGGCGCCCTCACCGCCCTGGGCATCGGCATTACCGTGCTGCTGTTCACTCCGCTATTCCACAACCTGCCTCACGCAGTGCTGGCCGCGACGATCATCATCGCCGTGCTCAGCCTGGTGGACCTCTCCGCACTCAGGCGCACATGGCGCTACTCCCGACAGGACGCCGCCGCGATGGCGGCAACCATGCTCGGCGTGCTGCTGATTGGTGTGGAGAGCGGCATTCTCCTGGGCGTCGGCCTGTCACTGTTGCTCTTTCTCTGGCGCACCAGCCAGCCACATATCGCCGTGGTGGGGCAGCTGCCGGGCAGCGAACATTTCCGCAACGTCGAGCGTTTCGCCGTGGTGCAGAGCCCCCGTGTCCTCTCGGTACGGGTCGACGAAAGCCTCTATTTTCCCAACGCGCGCTTTCTCGAAGACCGCATCGCCGAGCTGATCGGCCGTCATCCGCAGGCCGAACACCTGGTGCTGATGTGTCCAGGCGTCAACCTCATCGACGCCAGTGCGCTGGAGAGCCTAGAGGCCATCACGGCACGACTGCACGCCGCCGGCATCCAGCTGCATCTGTCCGAAGTCAAAGGACCGGTCATGGATCGACTGCGCCACAGCGATTTCCTCTCTCACTTCGGCGGCCAGGTTTTCATCAGCCAGTACGAGGCGCTGCTTGCACTGGACCCGGATACCACCTTTCACGCACTCGAACGGCCGCGTGAACGCTTCGCCAGCATCAAGGAGAACGCAGGATGAAGAACGCACACGAACTCGTCGAACAGGCCCGGCACCACATCCAGGAAATACCGCTCGCTGACGCCGAGGCGGCGATTCAGGCAGCGGATGTGCTGATCGATGTCCGCGAGGCGGACGAGTACCGCGAAGGCCATATAAATGGAGCGCTGAACATTCCCCGGGGCGTTCTGGAATTCAAGCTGAGCGCCACCCCGGAACTCGCCGCGCGGGACATGAACATCGTCCTCTACTGCAAGACCAGCGGACGTGCTGCCCTGGCGGCAGTAGCGCTGCAGGACATGGGTTATTTGCAGGTGAAATCGATCGCCGGTGGTTTCGATGCCTGGACCGCCGCGGACAAGCCCGTCGTCAAGCCGAGCCTGCCGAGCTTCGACTAGCTCGGCACCCTCGATAAACAAGAAGAGGCCGACATGATCGTCGGCCTCTTTTTCAAGCGCACGTCAGGATTTGGCGCTGCAGCTCTTGCACGTCTTGATGCCGAGCAGCGTGTAAGCCGGACAGAAACGGAAAATACCCGTAGCCAGCGGCAGCACGCCGATCCAGCCCCAGACGCCGATCACGCCGGCCAGGCTCAAGGCGATCAGCGCCAGGCCGACGATGATGCGCAGTGTCCGATCAATGGTTCCAACATTGGCTTTCATAATGACCTCCCGGTCAGCAAGCGCGCCGGCGTTCCAGCGCAGAGAACAGCAACATTCCAGCGAGCATGGCGAGCACGAACACCACGACCTGCCAGTGCCCGCGCAGCAGCATGGCGATCGACGGCCCGGGGCAGATCCCGGCGACGCCCCACCCCACCCCGAACAACAGACTGCCCCCGATCAGGCGACCATCCAGTTCCCGCTTGGCCGGCAACTGCATCGGCGCGTCGAGCAGCGAACGGGTGCGCGCCTTCGCCCAGGTAAAAGGCAGCACTGCCGTTGCGATGGCACCGACCATCACCAGCGCCAGCGAGGGATCCCAGGCACCGGCGAGATCGAGAAAACCGATGACCTTGGCCGGATTGGTCATGCCGGAGAGGAGCAGCCCCATCCCGAACAGCAGCCCGGCGGCGAATGACGTCAACTTGCGCATGTTCAACCTCCCAGCAGATGACGCAGCACAAAGACCGTGGCGAAGCCAGCAGCCATGAACGCCAAGGTGGCGACGATGGAGCGTGGCGACAGTCGCGAGATCCCGCAGACCCCATGACCACTGGTGCAGCCGGAACCGTAGCGGGTGCCGATACCCACCAGCAGCCCGGCAGCCAGCAGCCCCAGCCAATTGGTCTGGAATTCCGCAGCGGGCAACTCGGCCATCAGCAACCAGCACAGTGGTGCCAACAGGATGCCGAGAAGAAACAGCGCTTTCTCTCCGCGCCCTTCGGCACCTCGTTCGAGCAGGCTCGCAAGCAAACCGCTTATTCCGGCGATACGCCCGTTGAGCACAACGAACAGGCCGGCAGCCGCGCCAATCAGGACGCCACCGGCCAGCGCCGTCCAGGGCGTGAAATTGATCCAATCGATCGTCATGCCTGACCTCTCTCGCAGAACAGCTGATACAGGGTCGTGATCACCGCCAGCGCCTCAGGGCTGCTGATTCGGTAGTGGATCTGCTTGCCTTCACGGCGAGTCGCAACGAGCCCCTCGCGCCGCAGCACAGCCAGTTGCTGCGACAATGTGGGCTGCTGAATACCCAGCAGTTGTTCCAGCTCGGAGACGTTGCGCTCGCCTTGCGACAGCTGACAGAGCAGCAGCAGGCGATCCGGGTTGGCCAGGGCCTTGAGCAAGGCGCCGGCGGAAGCTGCATTGGCTCGCAGCTGTTCGATGTCCAGCTCGGGCGTCATGAGACGGTCACCAATACGATTAAGATGAATACAATATATGTTTTTATATAATGTAAGACAAGCCGTCAGCGAAAGAAGTTGGCCGTGCCCGCGGTCATCGTTAGCATGCCCCTACCCGTATACAGGCCACTCGGCCAAGCGACCGGAACACCCGCCAGTTCTTCTTTCGTGAGATCTTGAGGTAAACGCATGAATGACCAGACCACTGCCGCTGAATCCGCGGAACTGCAGACTCAGCAGCAGGCCATGCTGAAACGGCTCGCGCGAGTCGAGGGGCAGGTGCGCGGCATTCAGGCGATGATCAGACGCGGGGAGGATTGTGAAGCGATCGCTCAGCAGTTCTCCGCTGCGCGCAGTGCGTTGGACAAGGCCTACCGGCTGATGCTGACGTGCCTGATCGAGGAAGCGCTGCAGGATCAGACCCAGGATACCGGCGAGACCCTGGAACGCGTGCGCAGCATTTTCACCAAGTACACCTGAAGCAAGCCGCTGTCGACCGATCGATACCGCACGCCTCGGCGAGCACGCCGGCCTGGGCCGTAGCGAACCGTTGACGCTATCCAGGTGAATGTCGAGAACGCAAAACGAAAAAAGCGACCCTTAGGTCGCTTTTTTGATTCCTCGCAGGCCTGGAGAAGCCGCGAAGAGAATTTGGAGCGGGAAACGAGACTCGAACTCGCGACCCCGACCTTGGCAAGGTCGTGCTCTACCAACTGAGCTA
>LFEF01037688.1_pt1 | contig 133207 bp, 127 predicted proteins | sample 619371 | NCBI WGS metagenome assembly LFEF01 (sample SAMN03014291, study PRJNA259931) | freshwater metagenome | biome: lake; feature: waterbloom | place: China: Taihu Lake | collected 2006-08 | depth 0 m m
AGAGTAGGTAGCTGCCATATTTATTCTAAACCCCTTCAATCAAATGAAGGGGTTTTTTTATGCACTATCGGCATCGTTTTTAATACTATGCAATAAAATTCTCCACAAAAAGCTACAGCTAACAGCCAGATGTAAGTACCCAAAGCCCAGCCCAGCTTTATCATCTAAATCATCTCTTTTAAAGGATTAGGAAACAGCTCTAAGGTTGCATTAGAAGCATCAGAACTAAATGACACGAAATCCAGCGTCGTAAATCATTCAGGAGACAGTGAATAATAATCTCAGATGATGGGGCGTTCATAGCTTTAATCTGCAATTTTAAGAATTACAGATTTGTATTCTTGTATAATAGGATTCGATTATTGTAAGCTATCATCTCCTAATTTTTGAAGTAGAAATAAAAATCCCGGTAACAATATTGTGTACCGGGATAATAGAAAGTCTTATTGAATGAAAAGTTGATTAAGTAACAGGTTACTGTTGAACTTGGCCTGTAATGGTCAACACCTGTTCCTGATCTATTCCAAGAAATTTAACTCTTACCTGTTTTGTAAAATTACCAACTGCTGCTGCATTGTAAGTTGCAGTAATGGTACCAGTTTTACCTGGTTTAATGGGCTCTTTTGTGTAATCAGACTTTGTGCAACCGCAACCAGGTGTTACCGTTTCAATTACCACATCTTCTTTACTGGTATTAGTAAAAGTAAAGGTTGCAGTAACCGGATTGCCTACTTTAGGCTTACCCAAGTCAACTGTTTCAGTAGAAAATTTTGTGATGTCTGTTGGTTTTTTCGCCTGTGATTTTACAGCTGTAAAAGCGAACATAGCTACAAAAGCGATGAGTAAATGTTTCATTGTATGCTTTTTATGTTGTTATTGTTTAAATACGTTTAATGCCTGATTGGTTGGGGCTGATTGATCAGGAGTTTTCCAAACTGAGCCTTTGATGATGAGCACTTTTGTTTGACCGCCATTGTAATATACAGTAATTGTTTTTTCAAAGGGACCTTCAGCTGCTGCGTTGTAACCAACCTTGATTGATGATTTTGTGCCGGGTGCAATTGCAGCTTTATTCCATTCGGGAGTAGTACATCCGCAAGAGGCTTGTACATTATCCAGCTTCAGTGAATCCTTACCTGTATTTTCCAACATAAAAACGTAGGTAACAGGTTTGCCTTGTGGAATTTTACCAAAGTCGTGACTTGCTTCGGTAAACTTCAGTGTTTCGGTTACAACTGCAGGAGTTGGTGTAGTTGCAGCAGCGTGATTGTGGCCATCGTGGCTTTGCGAAAAACCAGCTACGCTCAGCAATGCAGCAGTGCAGAAAATGATTACATGTTTTTTCATAAAATAATTATGTTCCGTAAAAGTAAGTATTACTGAAGACAGTTTATAGTACCCGGGGGTTGCCTTTCACAAAAATTTATTATCGATTAGCAGTCTTTTCCCTGTAGGGTTGTTTCGGGTTTTTCACACCCGCCTCATTCTTATCACCAAATCGGCTTACAAGTGTTAATGTGGGAACAAAACTATTATTTTTGCCGCATGGAATCTACCACTAACGAAAGTCTGCAACTTCAGGAACTCTCTTTCGAGAATTTCAAACAGGAAGTGCTGCAGGATTACCGTATGGCTTGCATAAGCCGTGAAGCCAGTTTGCTTGGCCGTAAGGAAGTACTTACCGGAAAAGCCAAGTTTGGCATATTCGGCGACGGTAAAGAAATTCCCCAACTGGCTATGGCTAAGTTTTTCCGTAATGGTGATTTCTATAGTGGTTATTATCGTGATCAGACATTTGCTTTTGCAACGGGTGTAGCTACAGTGAAAGAATTTTTTGCGCAACTCTATGCCGATCCTGATACAGCAAACGATCCACATAGTGCAGGAAGGCAAATGAACTCACATTTTGCATCTGCTTTTGTAAATAAAGACGGGCAGGTGCTTGATCTTGTAAACCGTAAAAACCTAACCTCGGGCATGGCACCTACAGCTGCACAAATGCCACGATCGGTAGGTTTAGCCTTGGCATCAAAATTATTCCGTCATTCGGATGCATTAAAGTCTTTCGATGAGTTATCGCAGAATGGTAATGAAGTTTGTTTTGCAACAATCGGCGATGCTTCTACAAGTGAAGGACATTTTTGGGAAACCATCAATGCTGCAGCGGTGCAACAAATTCCACTAGCTGTATTTGTGTGGGATGATGGATATGGGATCTCAGTTCCTAAAAAATATCAAACAGCAAAAGGATCAGTATCTGAAGCATTAAAAGGCTTTCAGAAAAAAGATGGAACAAATGGCATTGAAATATATAAAGTAAAAGCATGGGACTATGCCGGTATGTGCGAAGTGTTTGAAGCCGGCATTGAGAAAATCCGTCAAACACATACGCCTGCATTATTTCATGTAGAAGAAGTTACACAACCACAGGGGCATTCTACTTCGGGTAGCCATGAACGTTATAAAACAACGGATCGTTTACAATGGGAGCGTGAGTGGGATTGTAATAAGAAAATGAAAGAATGGATTATTGAAAATAATCTGTGGGATGAGCAGGATCTGAATGAAGTAGAACGTGAAGTGAAAAACTTTGTCCGCAGTGAAAAGAATGCGGCCTGGGAAGAATATGAACGGCCGATAAGATTGCAGGTACAGGAAGTAATAACTGCCTTGCGTGAAGCCGCAACTGTGGCCCGTAAAACAGAAGAGATGGAAGAAGTAATACAGGTGCTTGGCAGCAACAGAGAGCCGAGCCGCCGTGATATTATGAGTACACTCTTCAAAGGCATTACTGTTAGTGGACTAAAGCAATCATCTGCACACCGATTATACAGCCGTTTGCAAACTGAATACAGCGAATTGTACAATACCCATCTTTACCATGAAGGTGCAGCAAGTGCAATGCGTGTGCCCGAAATTAAAGTTGAGTACAACGATGAGTCGCCCGTTTTAAATGGATATGAAGTGCTGAATCGTTACTTCGATCATTTGTTTGAACAGAATCCGAAAGTGGTAGCCTTTGGCGAAGACTTAGGTTTTATTGGTGATGTTAACCAGGGCTTTGCAGGTTTGCAATTGAAGTATGGCGAAAACCGGATTTTTGATACAGGTATTCGTGAATTAACAATCATGGGGCAAGGTGTTGGTTTGGCTATGCGTGGATTAAGACCGATTGCTGAAATTCAGTATCTCGATTATCTTGTTTACGGATTGCAACCATTAACGGATGATGTGGCGACCTTGCAATTCCGTACTGCAGGCCGACAAAGTGCTCCTATCATTGTGCGATCAAGAGGGCATCGTTTAGAAGGCATCTGGCATAGTGGCTCGCCTATGGGCATGATCATTAACAGCCTTCGTGGAATGTATGTTTGTGTGCCACGCAATATGGTGCAGGCTGCGGGTATGTACAATACATTGCTGGCAAGTAATGAACCCGGGTTGGTGATTGAATGTTTGAATGGCTATCGCTTAAAAGAAAAATTACCAACGAATCTCTTAAACTTTACTGTTCCAATGGGAGTGCCGGAGGTAATTAAAGAAGGAACAGATATTACAATCGTTTCATACGGTTCTACATTACGCATTATTGCAGAAGCTGCTCAAACTGTAGAAGAAATGGGCATCAGTTGTGAAATTGTGGATGTACAAACATTGTTGCCGTTTGATGTGAACCATGTAATTCTTGCATCGCTTAAGAAAACAAACCGCATTGTATTTATTGATGAAGATGTACCTGGCGGTGCTGCAGGTTATATGTTTAATAAAGTAATGGAGGAACAAGGCGGTTATCGTTATCTTGATGTTGCACCCCGTACGATTACCGGAAAGGCACATCGCCCATCGTATGGTAGTGATGGCGATTACTTCAGTAAACCCAATGCAGAAGAAATAGTAACAGTTCTGCAGGAAATGATGGCAGAGTGATGTGGTGAATTGTGAATAGTGAGTTGTGAACAAGAGCGTTTATCATCCGATTGCTTTTCATTCAACTCTTTGAGTATTTTACATTGACTATTCACTTTAACAAAAATGTCTTTTATTTCTATCATTGATATACTTGGCACTTTTGCATTTGCAGTTTCGGGTGCATTCTCTGCTATGGAGAAAAAACTTGATCCGTTTGGTGTTATTATTCTTTCGTTTGTAACAGCCATTGGAGGTGGAACACTGCGTGATGTATTAATTGGTGATACTCCGGTTGGCTGGCTGCAGAATGGCACAACTACAATTGTAATTATTGTTGCCGCAATCGGTACCATGCTCTTTGGTAAATTTCTCAAACGCTTCACCAGTACATTGTTTTTGTTCGATGCTTTTGGTTTAGGGCTGTTTACGCTTATTGGTGTTGAAAAAGGTTTGGAGTTACAATTGAGTCCGGGCATCTGTGTTGCATTAGGAACGATCACCGGTTCATTTGGTGGAGTCATCAGAGATGTGTTGCTCAACAACGTACCATTGGTGTTTCGTAAAGAAATTTATGCTTCCGTTTCTATTCTCGGCGGATTACTTTATCTGTTGTTGCTGAAAGTAGATATGCTTGCGCACTTTGCAACGGTTCTTTCTATTTTGTTTATTGTGGTGTTCCGCATTGTTGTAGTGCGTTACAAGCTGGCATTACCCCGTATTTATTAATTCTTGTTTTTCCCGCTCATAAAAATCACATATTTGGGTAGGTAAAACTGTATTATCCTTTTATACCTTGCATATAAACGCATAACAGATGAAACTGAACTTATACCAGGTTGATGCATTTACATCAACATTATTTAAAGGAAACCCGGCTGCAGTTGTTCCATTGGAAAAATGGATTGATGATGCATTGATGCAACAACTGGCTATGGAAAACAATCTTGCAGAAACAGTTTTCTTTGTGCCTTCTGAAAAGGAAGGAGTGGATTTTGATATCCGTTGGTTTACCCCCGAAGTAGAAATTAATTTATGTGGTCATGCTACATTAGCCAGCGCATTTATATTATATACTGAGCTTGGTTTCAACAAGCCGTCAATCGTGTTTAGTTCAAAAAGTGGATTATTAACGGTTGAAAAAAACGGCTTCAGTTATGAAATGGATTTTCCTTCCTGGAAGCCCGAACGCATCAGTGATTATTCGGATGGTATTGCCGAAATTATCGGCGTAAAAGAAATACTCGGTGCTTACAAGTATCGTGATCTGTTGATAGAAGTAGCAACAGAAGAAGAAGTTCTCAATGCTAAGCCCGACTTTACTGCATTAAAGAAAACGGGGCAAATGCTTATTCTTACAGCAAAAGGAAAATCAGTTGATTTTGTTTCACGCTTTTTTGCTCCATCAGCAGGTATAGATGAAGATCCGGTAACAGGTTCGGCGCATTCGCAATTAATTCCTTTCTGGAGTGAGAAGCTCAACAAAAAAAGAATGACGGCAAAGCAACTCAGCAAACGTGGCGGCGATTTAGTATGCGAACAAAAAAATGCCGAGCGAGTAATGATGGGAGGCGAATGTGTGTTTTATATGAAAGGGGAGTTTGAGGTTTAGTGAATGGTGAGTGGTGTGTAGTGAGTGAGCCGTCTACAATGGTCTATCGTTCGTCGTCTTTGTTATTCCACAAACCGTGCACGTTGCTCGGGTGAAGGCAACATACAGCTTTCCTGTTTGCCAAACCATTTATAACGGTTACGTCCTATCCATTTGTAAATGCCATCACGCAGAAAGGCGGGAATAACAATGAATAAATAGAGCAGCTTCCATCCACCATCCAAGTGTTTGCAAACTTTTAATGCAGCAGTTGATTCACGGTATGCAATTCCATCTTCAATAAAAATAACAGAGGTAAGAACAGCCGGGTCGATGTTGTATTGAGGCAGGATCTGCTGTGCAGTGGTGCCTTGCAGTGAGCCGAATTTCAGTTTGCCTTTTTTATCATGCTTCAACGCAAACTGAATCCAGAAATTACAGAAGTTGCAAACGCCATCAAATAATACCAATCGGTCGGGATGTTCCATACACTAAAGATATTGGATGATTATGGAAAAACGAAAGGCTGCAAATTGCAGCCTTTCGTTTTGTAACTCGTACTTTGTATTTTGTACTTGTCCTTATCCCATGTTATGAAACACCTTCTGCACATCATCATCCTGTTCGAGGCGTTCAATTAATTTACTTACATCTTCTGCCTGTTCATCTGTAACCGGAACAGTAGTTGTAGGAATCCATTCCAGTTCGGCGCTTAAAGGCGTAATACCTTTATCTTCCAGTGCTTTTTGCATATTGCCAAAATCGGCAAACGCACAACGGACAACTAAAATTTCTTCGCCGTTTTCACCTGTACTTTCACCCAGTTCTTCCAAACCAAAATCAATTAACTCCAGTTCCATTTCCTCTGCATTTAAACCTTCGGGTTTTAATTTAAATACACCCATTTTTTTAAACTGGAATGCTACGGCACCGCTGTTACCCAATGCACCACCGCCTTTATTAAAATGGCTTTTTACATTGGCAACCGTACGTACATGGTTATCGGTTGCTGTTTCAACTAGAATAGCAACACCGTGTGGTGCGTAACCTTCGTATAAAATTTCATCGTAGTTAATCAACTCTTTACCCTGTGCCCGTTTAATGGCCGCTTCTACACGGTCTTTGGGCATACCTACACTGCGGGCATTCTGGAAGCAACGACGTAATGCTGCATTGGTGCCGGGGTCGGGGCCACCTGCTTTTACTGCAATTACAATTTCTTTACCAATACGGGTAAACTGTTTGGCCATGCGATCCCAGCGGGCAAACATGGTGCTCTTTCTTACTTCAAAAATCCGTCCCATTATAAATCAGTTTATGGTTTGTAGTTTAATGTTGTCGGCATTACAACATTGTTCATCTGCATTGGCGTCGCACACTTGTACTGGATATCTTCATTCAGCCTTGTGTTTCACATTACCGCTGCTTCGGGTCGCAAATTTAGTGTAATGCCTGTAAACAAAAAACCGTTCCGCTTTTTAGCGGAACGGTTTGTAAAATCAGCTTATTTATTAATGCCTCTCAAAATCGGAAGCATGTGGTAAAATTTCTGATGGATTACGCAGTTTACTGTTTTTACGGCTGTAAAGGAAGTAAACAACCAAACCAACAGCCATCCAAGCAAATGCAACTTTCAGTGTTTGTGCATCCAAACCAATAATCATGGCGGTACAAATAAGAACACCGAGTGTAGATACTACAGGATAGATTGGTGTTTTAAACGGACGTTGAATATTCGGTTCCTTCACACGTAAAATCCAAACACCTGCACTTACCAGTACAAAGGCGAAGAGCGTACCAAACGATGTAAGATCGCCTGCTACGTGGCCCGGTACAAATGCAGCAAACAAACCAACAAAAACAAACAGAATCCAGTTGGCTTTGTATGGTGTTCTGTATTTCGGATGTAACTCGCCAAATGCTTTCGGAATCAATCCATCGTTACTCATGGTATAGAAGATACGGCTTTGCCCCATCAACATTACCAAAATTACAGATGAGAAACCTGCAAGGATGGCAACAGTAACAGCAGTTGCTAACCAACCATAACCCGTCATGTATTGCGAAATAGCATAAGCCACTGAAGCTTCACGACCTTTTTCAGGATCAACGAAATCTTTCCAGTTGGCTACGCCGGTTAATACATGTCCGAATAAAATATAAAGGATGGTACAAACTACCAGTGAACCAAGGATACCAATCGGCATATCACGTTTTGGATTCTTAGCTTCCTGTGCTGCGGTACTTACTGCATCAAAACCAATAAAGGCAAAGAATACAATAGCTGCACCACCTAATACACCACCAAAACCATGTTTATTCCAGCCACTGTAATCGGCAATTACTTTACCTGCCTGATCAACCACCGGAGCTGTTCCTTCCGGAATTAAGTACGGCGTATGATTTTCTGGTTTAATATACTGCCAGCCCAACGCAATAAATAATAACACAATACCTACTTTAATAAACACAATCACCATGTTTACAATGGCACTTTCCTGTGTTCCTTTAATAAGCAGTAAGGTTAATAATAAAAGAATAATGAGGGCGGGGGCATTCATTATACCGGAGTGGTGTACACCGGATGAATCGGTAAAGCTTTCAAACGGCGAGTGGCTCCATTCGTAAGGAATAGCTCCTCCTAACAGCTTGTTTAAATATTCGCTCCAGGCAATGGATACAGTTGCGGCACCTAATGCATATTCCATAATTAATGCCCAACCAATAATCCATGCAACTAATTCGCCCATGGTGGTATAGCTGTACGCATATGCACTACCGGCAATCGGAATCATGGCTGCAAATTCTGCATAACACAAACCTGCAAATGCACAGCCAACAGCTGCAACAATAAATGATAATGTAACACCCGGACCTGCAGCTTGTCCGGCAGCAGCAGCGGTTCTAACGAAAAGACCGGCACCGATAATTGCCCCGATGCCTAAGGCCACCAGGTTGCCTGCACCCAAGGTTCGCTTCAAGCCTTTTCCTTCGGCTTGCGCAAGCAGCTGATCAAGTGGTTTCTTTGCAAATAAACTCATACTAGATTGGTTATAGATTTACGATTACTAACAGTAATAAGCTGGAAAAATAGAGATTTATTGCAAATAACCATCAAAAGATTTATTAACGGTTTGTGCGGGTGCCGTGCAAACCGAATACCGTATATTGCGGCACATAATTAAACTGCATGGGTAAGGGAAATAAGTTAACGGTTTACATTTTGCTGGCCATGGCGTTGGGTATTATCGTAGGATATATCGTTCATGTAAGTGCGCCTGCCGATTTCATTCAAAGTTTTGCGAAAAATATTAAACTGCTCAGCAGTATTTTCATCCGTTTGGTGCAAATGATTATTGCACCGCTGGTGTTTTCTACCCTTGTAGTTGGTATTGCCAAACTGGGCGATTTAAAAGCGGTGGGCCGTGTGGGTGGTAAAGCGCTGTTATGGTTTGTATCTGCATCACTTATCTCTTTGTTACTCGGTTTAATGTTGGTGAATCTGTTTAAACCCGGTACGCACATCAGTTTGTCGCAGGCCGATACAGAAGGTGTAAAAGATCTGATGACGAAAACCTCCACTTTTTCATTACAGAATTTCGTAGAACATATTATACCTAAGAGTTTGTTTGAAGCAATGGCTACAAACGAAATTCTGCAGATCGTTATTTTCTCCATTTTCTTTGGTGTGGCGGCAGCCGCTATCGGTGATTATACCAAGCCGTTGATTAAAGCGCTGGATGTTGTATCGCACATCATTCTTAAAATGGTGAACTATGTAATGAACTTTGCACCCATTGGTGTTTTTGGTGCCTTGGCGGCCGTGGTTGCTGCAAAGGGATTGGGCATTTTTCAGTTTTACCTTGTATACTTCGTGTACTTCCTCATTGGCATCGCTGTATTGTGGATCATCTTAATCGGAATCGGTTTTTTAATACTGGGTGCAAGAATGAAAGTATTGCTTCGTCGTATTGGCGGGCCATTACTCATCGCTTTCAGTACAACCAGCAGCGAAGCTGTATTTCCAAAACTAACCGAAGAGCTGGAGCGTTTTGGTTGCAGAGATAAAATTGTTGCTTTTGTATTGCCGCTTGGTTATTCGTTTAACCTCGATGGCAGTATGATGTATATGACTTTTGCAAGTTTAGCAATTGCACAGGCGTATGGTATACATCTCGATTTAGGTACACAGCTGGTAATGTTACTGGTGTTGATGCTTACCAGCAAAGGAATAGCCGGTGTGCCACGTGCATCGCTGGTGGTGGTGTTGGCAACCTGTGCTATGTTTAATATTCCACCTGAAGGGGTGGCCCTTATACTTCCCATCGATCACTTTTGTGATATGTTCCGCAGCGCTACCAACGTAGTGGGGAATGCATTGGCAACATCGGTTGTAAGTAAATGGGAAGGTGAGCTGAGTGATGGACACGGGCATGTGCACCACGAACATCATCACCCTAATCATACCGCATAATTGATAAACGAATTAGACTAAAGAAAAAGCAAAAGGGAATCTGAACATGAAGAAAAGACTGATTGAGATTGTAATGATGTTTGTTGTGCTAGTGGGCATGAACAATGCTTATGCACAAAAGCAGGTGAATGTGCGTGTGTTTAACCAATACGAAGCACCGGCCGATAAATTTACCGTTGATGGAGTGGAGTATGCAACAACAAAAGACGGAACTATTACGCTTACACTTAACGCTGCCGATTCGGTTACGTTTGCCGGTAAAGAATACGATGCGAAAAAAATTGCGGTTGCCGATTTGAAAGAAGGACTTACCGTAGAACTACATAAACAGTTCACCTGGAAAGATTTACTGAACCCCATGTTTTACATTAAGTATGGTGGTTTGTGGCTGCTGCTCTTTATCATTTTTGCAGAAACAGGTTTGCTGTTTGGTTTCTTTTTACCCGGCGATAGTTTATTGTTTGTTGCAGGTATTTACAGCGGTAATCTTGCACGTGAGTTTTTAAAAATATTCGGCTTAGGTGGAGTGCAAAACGAATGGTTTGAACTGTTGGTTCTTTGTACACTGATATCGCTGGCAGGTATATTGGGTAATTTGGTTGGTTACTGGACAGGACGTAAAATTGGCCCTGCCATGTACAACTGGAACGATAACCTGTTATTTAAAAAACGTTACCTCCACGAAGCACATGATTTTTACGAAAAGCATGGCGGTGGTGCCATTGTATTTGCACGTTTTCTTCCATTCATCCGCACGTTTGCACCCATCATAGCAGGGATTGTAGATATGGATCGTAAGAAGTTTATCTTCTTTAATGTTGTTGGTTGTGTGGCATGGGTGGTGAGTATGATTTTTGCCGGGCACTTTTTACAGATATGGGTAATGAACCAGTTTGGTATAGAATTAAAAGATAAACTGGAACTGATAGTGATTATTATTATTGCTGTTACAACTGCACCTGTTTTCTGGAAGCTCATCTTTGGTAAGAAAGCTGAAAAGCCAAAAATGTAAAACCATCGATCGCACTTGCTTATGACCAACCAAAAAGAACATTCCATTTTTTCCCTTGCTGTTATTGTAGCAGCGCTTGGTTACTTTGTTGATATTTACGATTTGCTGTTGTTTACCATTGTACGGGAACCAAGCATTGTTGGTGTAGGTATTGATAAAGCAGATACCGCAGCTATGATTGCAGCCAGTACAAAAATCATCAACTGGCAAATGGTTGGTTTGCTGATTGGTGGTATTCTTTGGGGGACTATCGGTGATAAGAAAGGGCGCTTAAGTGTGTTGTTTGGTTCTATCTTATTATACAGCGTAGCAAACTTTGTTACGGGTTATGTACAAACTGTCGATCACTACGCATATGCACGTTTTGTTGCCGGCATTGGACTTGCAGGCGAACTTGGTGCAGGCATTACATTAGTAAGTGAATTATTACCAAAGAATAAACGGGGCGTAGGAACTTCTTTAGTGGCAGGTATTGGTTTGTTTGGGGCAGTGTTCGCCTATTTTACATTTAAGTTTACAAACGACTGGCGTTTGTGTTACAAAATAGGTGGTGGACTTGGTATTGGCTTACTGTTGCTTCGTGTAAGCGTTGCCGAAAGCGGTATGTTTAATCAGGTTAAGCAAAGCAAAGTAAGCCGTGGTAATATCTTCATGTTCTTTAACGACGCAACACGTTTTCGTAAATACATGCTGGCTATTTTAATTGGGTTACCTACCTGGTATGTAATTGGTATTCTTGTAAACCTGAGTAACCAGTTTGCTAAAAAGTTTTATGGCGATACACAAATTGAAAGCGGCCGGGCAATTATGTTTGCTTATGCCGCCATCGCTATTGGTGATATTTTAATCGGCTTAATCAGTCAGTATTTTAAAAGCCGCAAAAAAGCATTGTACCTGTTTTATGGTTTTACCATTATTGGACTTATCTTATTTTTCTCTCCACTCAATAACAGCGATACAGCTATGTACATCATTTGTACCTGGCTGGGCTTCAGTACCGGTTTCTGGGCCATTTTTGTAACAATGGGTGCAGAGCAGTTTGGAACAAATCTTCGTGCAACAGCTGCTACTACTATTCCAAACATGGTACGTGGAGCATTGCCATTAATTAATATGATGTTCCTTGGGCTGTTCCAAAAAACATGGGGCTGGGATCTTACAAAGAGTGGCATTGTTACCGGTGTTGTTGTAATTGTTGTTACTTTAATTGCAGCTTACTTTACTGAAGAAACTTTTCATAAAGATTTGAACTATGTAGAAGGAGAGGAGATGTTACCTTAAAGAACAAGTTATTCGTTTATAGTTGATAGTTCATAGCCGTGTGCAATGAACCATGATCCATTAACCATGAACACAGTTGCATGAAATTTCTAATCATCCGTTTCAGTTCCATCGGCGATATTGTTTTGACCACACCTGTTGTGCGTTGTTTAAAACAGCAGGGCATTGGTGCCGAAGTGCATTATCTTACCAAGTTCAGCTTTCAAAAAGTAGTTGCATCCAATCCATACATCGATAAGTGCTATTACCTCAACAATGATTGGGATTTGCTTCTGCATGAATTGAAAGAAGAAAACTATGATTACATCATTGATCTGCACAACAACATCCGCACATTAAAAATTAAACGGGAACTGAAGGTGAAATCCTTTTCGTTCAATAAACTGAATGTGCAGAAATGGCTGCTCACCAATCTTAAGATCAATCGTATGCCGGCTGTGCATATTGTGGATCGTTATCTTGATACGGTCAAATCGTTTGCTATAAAGAACGATGGTAAAGGATTGGATTATTTTATTCCGCAGGAAGAAGAAACCAAACAAAGCGATCTGCCACATTCGCATTACTTAGGTTATGTTGGTTTGGTGATTGGTGCAGCACATGCAACCAAACGTTTGCCAACCGAACAGTTGAAGAAACTGTGTGCCTTATTGCATCATCCCATCATCTTACTGGGCGGACCCGAAGACAAAGCAACAGGCGATGAAATAGCAGCTGTTGATCCGGTGAAGATTTACAATGCGTGTGGTAAATTTTCAATTAACGAAAGTGCCGACCTGGTGCGTAAAGCAAAACTCATCATTACACACGATACAGGCCTAATGCATATTGCAGCTGCCTTACACAAACCCATCATCAGTGTGTGGGGCAATACTGTTCCTGCATTTGGTATGACGCCTTATTACGGCAACAAACAAGTGCGGCATGTTCAGTTCGAAGTAAATGATCTTGGTTGCAGACCTTGTTCTAAAATCGGTCACGATCAATGCCCGAAAAAACATTTCAAATGTATGCAGCTGCAGGATGTTGAAGCAATAGCGGCAACTGCACAGGCTTGGGCAAAAGAATTACGCTAATAAAAAACGGTTTCACATTTGTGAAACCGTTTTTTTATTCAAATTATCTGATTTTTAAATTACAGCGTCTTCAACACATCGTTCATGTTGCGAACTGCATCTGCACTTTTATTGAAAGCAGCCTGTTCATCTGCGTTCAATTCAAAGTCGATGATTTTTTCCCAACCGTTACGACCGATAGTTACAGGAACACCTAAGCAAATATCTTTTTGTCCGTATTCACCATCTAACGCTACGCAACAAGTAAAGAGTTTCTTTTCATCACGCAAAATGCTTTCAACCAATGCAGCTCCTGCAGCGCCCGGTGCATACCATGCACTAGTACCAATTAATGCAGTAAGTGTAGCACCACCTATCATGGTATCTTTTACAATCTTCTCTTGCTGTTCTGCAGATAAGAACTTCGTAACAGGAACACTGTTCCAGGTTGCTAAACGAATCAACGGAATCATGGTTGTATCGCCGTGGCCACCAACTACTACTGCATTTAAATCAGAAGGTGAGCAACCTAAGTGCTGGCTCAGTTGATATTTGAAGCGGCTGCTGTCGAGTGTACCGCCCATGCCAATAATGCGGTTCTTTGGTAAACCGGTTGATTGCAATGCCAGGTAAGTCATTGTATCCATTGGGTTACTGATGACAATGATGATTGCATCAGGGGAGTATTTTAAAATGTTTTCGCAAACAGATTTTACAATACCTGCATTCACCCCAATCAATTCTTCACGGGTCATTCCGGGTTTACGAGGTAAGCCAGAAGTAATTACCACTACATCGCTGTTAGCGGTTTTGCTGTAGTCGTTTGTGCTGCCAACAATCTTTGTATCGAAACCGAGCAGGGTAGCTGTCTGCATCATATCCTGCGCCTTACCTTCAGCAACGCCTTCTTTAATATCAAGCAGTACAAGTTCAGAACACAATTCTTTACGGGCAATATTATCGGCACAGGTTGCTCCTACGGCACCGGCACCTACTACAGTAACTTTCATGGACCAAGTATTTTTAAAGTGAAATAAAATGTGGCGCAAAGGTATTGGAGGAATGGTGAAATGTCAAAAGAAGGAATTACTATCTTTAGTCATACTAAAACAAAAACTGCATGATACTCATCATTCTTTATGTACTTCTCGGAATAATTGCCCTGGCCTTGCTGGCAGCAGCTGTAATGCCCGGCAAATACCTTGTAGAAAAATCAACGATCATTAGTCGCCCTTCGGCAGAAGTGTATAATAAAATTGCCGACCTGCAATATTACCGTGACTGGAATCCCTGGGCCCGAATGGATCCGAATGCGCAAACAAGTATTACGGGCGATCCGATGCACGTGGGGCATAAATATTACTGGAATGGAAAAAAAGTAGGAGAGGGTAGTTTAACGGTACGTTCAGCAGTACCGAGTAAGGCCATTAACTTCGACCTGGTATTCTTAAAGCCATTTAAATCGGAAGCAATTGATGCATGGGATTTTACAGAAGTGGAAGGAGGAACAAAAGTTGTATGGCGCAACAGTGGCGGTTTAGCGTTTCCTGTTGCTCGTTTAATGGGGCCATCCATTACCAAACAACTGAACAAGCAGTTTGAAGAAGGGTTGCAGAATCTGAAAGAAATGTGTGAGAAGTAAGTATAACACTATCTGTTTTACAAGCCAGTCTAGCACGACTGGCTTTTTTTATTTTTTTAACAGGAAAGGCGGAAAATAAATTTGGAGCGTTACGATAAATTCGTAGATTTACGAAAATTTCGTAGAGATGTTAGAGAAGCTTACACACCAGGAAGAAGAAGCCATGCAGGCGGTTTGGCGAAAGGGCGAAGGAAATATCAAATCGTTTCTTGAATTTTTAGATGAAGAGATTCCTTATACCACGCTAGCTTCAACAATAAAAAATTTAGAGAAGAAAGGTTTTCTCGAAAGCCGCTTAATTGGCAATGCCTATTTGTACAAACCAGCCATTACAGAAGAAGAATACAAAAAGAAATTCATGAGCGGTTTTGTAAAAGAGTATTTCGAAAACTCGTACAAAGAGTTGGTGAATTTCTTTGTGGAGCAGAAAAAGCTTTCGCCAAAAGAGTTAAAAGAAATTGTAGAGATGATAGAAGGGAAGAAATAGCCAACACCGATCGAATGGCACATTTTCACATTTTCAAATTATCTAATTAAGATGCCTCAAATAATTGAATACCTCCTGAAAGTTTCCATTGCACTTGCACTGGTGTACATGTTTTATCAACTAGTGTTGCGCAGGCTTACTTTTTATAACTGGAACAGGTGGTACCTGATAGGATATGCGCTTTTGAGTTTTGTTATACCCTTTATGAACATTACTGATTTCCTCTTCAAACACGAACTGGAAGAAGTACAGTTTGTGCGGATGGTGCCCGTGTACAATTTAAATGTTCGTGTAACAGATACCGGTTTTGAATGGAACAGCTGGAATATTGCCATTGCTGTATTGATTACGGGCATACTTATCATGGGGCTGCGTATGTTGGTACAGTTTTTCAGTTTACGGAAAATGAAAGCAAAAGCCCGGTTGCTGAATGAAGGCGATATTCAACTCTTTCATGTAGAAGATCATATTATGCCTTTCTCTTTTCGGAATGGGATATACATTAACAGCAAACTGCATACAGAAGAAGAATTGCAGGAAATCATTCGTCACGAATTTGTGCATGTAAAACAAAAGCACAGTATTGATATTTTATTTGCCGAATTTTTATGTATGCTGTTATGGTTTCATCCGGCAGCATGGCTTATCCGTAAAGCTATCCGTCAGAACCTTGAGTTTATTGCCGATGAACAAGTGTTACAGGAAGGCGTTGATAAAAAACAATATCAATACCTGTTGCTGAAAGTAGTAGGGAATAATCATTACAGCATTGCATCCAACTTTAATTTCTCATCACTTAAAAACCGAATCATCATGATGAATCAAATCAAATCTGCCCGTGTGCAGGTCATCCGTTTCTTGTTTATACTGCCGTTGGTGGCGGTATTGCTGCTTGCCTTTAGAGAAGTAAGACAAACAGAACAGCGTAAAGATTTTCAACAACAATTATTGTTGAAAGATACAATACCAGCTACCGAAATAGAAACAATTAATGTAAACAAGAATGGCGATGAAGAAACAATAACCATCGTTTTAAAAAACGGAACAACGGATACCTATAACCTGAACGATCCGAAACAAAAAGAAGCGTTTGAAAAGAAGTATGGTAAGCTCGATCCTCCACCACCTCCACCCGCAATGTCGAAAGAGGAGTTGAATCAAATCAGAATTCAAGAAAACATTCAGACAATTAATATCAACAAAGAGAAAGGACAAAACATTGTTCGCATCCGTTTAAACAATGGTAAAGAAGAAGTGTACAATATTGATAAGGAAAAAGAGAAAGAACAACTGGAGTTGAAGTATGGTAAACTTATTACTACTCCGCCACCGCCGCCTCCGGTACCTGCAGTGTTAAACAGTAAAGGATATTTTCTATCCATTGCCGATAACATGGGTGAGTGTATTGTAATTGTGAAGGATAAAAAGAACAATATTGTGGAGGCATTAAAGCTTACCGACTGGACAGCGAATGAAAAAAAGTATGAGGGGAAGTATGGTAAAATTCCACCACCTCCACCACCGGCAGCACCTGCAACAATTACAGTAACAGGATATAAAACAACCAAAGTTGTAACGCCTGCAAGCGAACCGGCAACGGTTACAATAGCGGGTGCACCGGCTACAGTATCTGCAACATCTCCGGTAGCTGTTGTTGAAGGAAAAGCGTTAACAACAACTGTAGCAGCAGTAGATCCACTCGAACCTGTTGTTGTACAAGGCAGACCATCGACTGTAAAAGTAACAGCAACAACACCTGGTTCTTCTTCATCTGTAAAGGAAATTACAGTAGTGGGCTATGGCACATCAACCACCAAACCTGCAAACATAAAACAGATAGGCAAGAGCAGTGATAATGTGCTCTATATTTTAGATGGCAGAGAGGTTACTGCAGAAGAAGTAAACCAGATGGAGCCTAACGATATTGAAAGTATTACTGTTTTAAAAGATGATAATGCTGTAAAAACTTATGGTGAAAAAGGAAAGAACGGAGTAATCATTATCAAAACAAAAGCAAAGAAAACGAGTCTCTGATGATTTTCTGTTTACCTGGCAATCATTAAACCTTATTATCAACAAAACGGAACAGCAGCGCTGTTCCGTTTTTTATTTAGTTGCAAGTTGTATTAACTGTACCGTGGGTGCGCCGCCATCGAAATAATGTTGCAGTTCGCCTTTCTTATTATAAATGGTAATCAGCGGCAGGTAATGGTTTTGGTAGTATTTGGGGAAGAAGAACAACACATCACGCCCCATGATAATGTTTTTATAATTCGCAATATTATAGGCCTTATAAAAATCCTTCATCATATTGAACGGATAAGTAGTCGCCATTACAATCTGTACATCTTTCAGTTGATCTATATGTTCAATCAGATCTTTCGTTTGGTTTTTGCAATGGTCGCAATCGGGGCTGAAGCTCATCAGGATCGTGTTTTTCTTTTTGCTCAGCTGCTCGGTGTAAAAGCTGGTGCTGCTGTCAGTAAGCAGTAGCTTAAAATCGGGCAGGCGTAAATTTTTAAGATGTTCGGGAATGCTGTCTGTATGCCTTTGTGCGCTGGCAGCAAGTGAAACTAAAACCAGGAGTACTGCAGGTAAGATCTTTTTCATACACGCAATTTAGTGAAAACTGCCTGTTCAGGTATTTTGCCTTCAATTTGCTGAGACCGCCTGTTACCTTATATTTGCAGCCTTAAATTACTATTCAAAAAGATTTTATGGCAACTACTTCCGACATCAGCCGTGGTATGATCATTAAACAAGATGGCAGCTTGTACCGAATTGTAGAATTTGGCGAAAATAAAACTGCCCGTGCAGCCGCAAAAGTTTGGGCTAAATTGAAGGGTGTTGATAACAGCCGCTCGATTGAAGTTACCTGGAACAGTGGTGAAACCATTTATCCGGTTCGTGTAGAACGTAAAGATTTTCAGTTTCTGTACAAAGATGATACTGGCTACAACTTCATGAACAACGAAACATTTGAACAAATTACCGTTCAGGAAAATATTATTGATGCTCCTCAGTTTTTGAAAGATGGTGCAGAGGTGTCGGCTCTTATAAATACAGAAACCGAACTGCCGATGAGCGTGGAACTGCCCGATAAAATTGTGGTACAGGTTACTTACAGCGAACCCGGAATGAAAGGCGATACCGCCACCCGTACCTTGAAGCCTGCTACTGTTGAAACCGGAGCAACTGTTATGGTACCATTGTTTGTAAACGAAGGCGAACTCATCCGCATCAACACCAAAACCGGTGACTATGTGGAGCGTGTAAAAGAATAAACTGTTTAAACATATGCGAAAAGGCGATTTTCAGAAATCGCCTTTTTTTTTACATTTTCAGCCTTTTTTTACGCAAAACAGAGCCGTTTTGCCCCGTTTTTTATCAAAATTGAACTTTGTGGGAGTTTATTCCCTTATCTTAGCCGCCCAATATTAATCAACTTTTAAACCTCACTATCATGGATTTTAAGCAAATTCAGGAACTCATTAAATTGGTTAACAAATCCAACCTCAGTGAACTCACCATCGAAGAAAAAGACTTCAAGGTTACTATAAAACAAAAAGACGAAATTATTCAGCAAACGCTGATCTCTGGTCAGTTTCAGTCGGCACCGCAAGCAGTAGCAGCGGCACCTGCGCCGGCAGCTATTCCTGCAGCAGCAGCCGCTCCGGCAGCAGCAAAACCTGCGGCAGACGATAACAGTAAATATGTAACAATTAAGAGCCCTATGATTGGTACTTTCTACCGCAAACCTTCTCCCGACAAGCCTTTGTTTGTAGAAGTAGGTACAGAAGTTACACCGGGCAAAGTGGTTTGCATTATCGAAGCCATGAAACTTTTCAATGAAATTGAAAGTGAAGTAAAGGGTAAAATTGTAAAGGTATTGGTAGAAGATCAATCGCCTGTAGAATACGATCAGCCTTTATTCCTCGTAGATCCTAGCTAATTTGATAAGTAAGCAATTTGAAAAACTGAAAATGAATAAAACTCATTTTCTTTTTTCTGTTGTAGTTCATTTTCAAATTACCTGATTCTCAAATTTTCAAATTAAACTCATGTTTAAAAAGATATTGATTGCCAACCGTGGTGAGATTGCATTGCGTATTATTCGTACCTGCCGTGAAATGGGTATTAAAACAGTTGCAGTGTATTCAACAGCCGATCGTGAAAGCTTGCATGTGAAGTTTGCAGATGAGGCTGTTTGTATTGGTAAACCGGCTGGTGCAGAATCGTACCTGAACGTACCCAATATTATTGCTGCGGCTGAAATTACAAATGCCGATGCCATTCACCCGGGTTATGGATTTTTGGCCGAGAACGCAAGGTTTGCAGAAATCTGCGGACAGAACGGTATTAAATTTATTGGTCCCACACCAGAGCAAATCCGATTAATGGGTGATAAGGTTACTGCTAAGGAAACCATGATTAAAGCAGGTGTTCCCGTAGTACCCGGTGGCGAAGGTTTATTGCCAAACTTAGAAGAAGCGAAACGTATTGCAAGAGAAACGGGTTATCCCATTATCTTAAAAGCAACTGCAGGTGGTGGTGGTAAAGGTATGCGTGTTGTTTGGGCCGAAGAAGATCTGGAACGTAACTACGATATGGCAAAGAATGAAGCAGCGGCTTCATTTAAGAACGATGGTATTTATATGGAGAAGTTTGTTGAAGAACCCCGCCATATTGAAATACAGGTTGCCGGCGATCGTTATGGTACAGTTTGCCACTTAAGTGAGCGTGACTGTTCTATTCAACGTCGTCACCAGAAACTGGTAGAAGAATCGCCTTCTCCTTTTATGACACCCGAACTGCGTAAAGCAATGGGTGAAGCTGCAAAAAAGGCTGCTTCAGCAATTGGTTACGAAAGTGTGGGTACCATTGAGTTCCTGGTAGACAAGCACCGCAATTTCTACTTCATGGAAATGAATACACGTATCCAGGTAGAGCATTGCGTTACAGAAGAAGTAACCAATTTCGATTTAATTAAGGAACAGATACTGATTGCCATGGGCGAAAAGATCAGCGGACAGGATTACGAACCGGAGATGCATGCGATTGAGTGCCGCATCAACGCTGAAGATCCGTACAACGATTTCCGTCCGTCACCCGGTAAGATTACGACGTTACATCAACCCGGCGGTCATGGTATCCGTATCGATTCTCATGTATATGCAGGGTACATCATTCCTCCGTATTACGATTCGATGATTGCAAAAATTATTGCGGTTGCACGTACACGTGAGGAAGCTATTAACACCATGAGCCGTGCATTAAGTGAGTATGTAATTGAAGGAGTGAAAACAACTATTCCATTCCATCAACAACTCATGAAAGACGAGAACTTCCGTAAAGGAAACTTTACCACGAAGTTTTTGGAAACATTTCAAATGAAATAATCACATTGTACGTAATAAAAAAAGGCCGGATTTACCGGCCTTTTTTTATTTTAAAAGTAATTGCATTAACGTAAAAACAGTAACTCTCTGTACTTCGGTAAGTACCAACTGGCATCATCTACCAGTAGCTCCAGTTTATCTACATGGTAACGGATTTCATCGAAGAACTTATTCTTTACATCATCGCAATAAGCAATGGCTTTTTCCCGTGTATCGGTAATAGCATTTGCTTTTTTACGTGCTTCAATCATTTGTTCAACCAGATCGCTGCCTTTATTAATATGCAGTGATATTTTTTCAAGAATCTGTAATTGGTTTTCGTAACCTTCTTTACCGATACCGATTTCTTTCAAACCTTTAATATTGTTGATAAGAAGATTCTGGTATTTAATGGCTGCAGGTAATACATGGCTCGTACAAAGTTCACCCATTACACGTCCTTCGATCTGTACTTGTTTAATATACTTCTCTAATTCAATTTCGTGGCGGGCTTCCAGTTCGGCATGTGTGTAAACGCCCGTATTTGCAAAAAGCTCTTTTGCTTTTTTTGTTACCATAGCGTCTAATGCATAAGGTGTAGTTTTTACATTCGGTAAACCACGTTTTTCTGCTTCTATAGCCCATGCTTCACTGTAACCATCACCTTCAAACAATACTTTTTTGCTTTCGCTTACGTAGCGTTGCAATACATGCATGATGGCAATTTCTTTTTTCTCACCTTTCTCAATCAGCGTATCAACTTCTTCTTTAAAAGTTGTGAGTGTTTGTGCCATAATGGTATTAAGCACTGTCATTGCATTGGAACAGTTGGCGCTTGAACCTACTGCACGGAATTCAAATTTATTTCCTGTAAACGCAAAAGGCGAAGTACGGTTACGATCTGTATTATCCAGCATCAACTCAGGAATACTTTTATGCAGATCGAGTTTCAAGATGGCTTCATCCTGTTCATCAAATTTTGTAGTAACACGTTTTTCAACTGCATCCAACACTTCAGTTAAATACTTGCCCACAAAAACAGAAATGATGGCAGGCGGTGCTTCATTTGCACCTAAGCGGTAATCGTTACCTGCGCCTGCAATGGATGCACGCAACAGATCGGAGTACTGATCTACTGCACGGATTACATTGGTAAAGAAGGTGAGGAACATTAAGTTCGTCTTTGGTGTTTTACCGGGTGCAAGTAAATTAACACCGGTATCAGTTGCCATGCTCCAGTTGTTGTGCTTGCCACTTCCGTTAATACCTGCAAATGGTTTTTCGTGTAACAATACACGCAGCTTGTGGCGTCGTGCAACACGATCCATAATATCCATCAACAAAGAGTTATGATCAATTGCAACAGCTACTTCTTCAAAAATAGGAGCACACTCAAACTGTGCAGGCGCAACTTCGTTATGGCGTGTACGTAATGGAATACCGAGCTTGTATGATTCATTTTCGAAATCACGCATAAATGCATATACACGCTCCGGAATTGAACCGAAGTAATGATCTTCCAACTGCTGACCTTTTGCTGAAAGATGGCCGAATACAGTGCGTCCGCTCAACAATAAATCCGGACGGGCATTAAACAATGCTTCATCCACAACAAAATATTCCTGTTCCCAACCAAGTGTTGGTGTAACCTTGGTTACGTTTTTATCGAAGTAATGGCAAACATCAACTGCTGCTTTATTAATTGCTTCCAGTGCTTTTAATACCGGTCCTTTGTAATCAAGTAATTCACCGGTATAGGAAACAAATACGGTTGGTATGCACAGTGTTTTGCCTTCGCCAATTTCCATTATAAATGCTGGAGAAGAAGGATCCCAAGCTGTGTAACCACGTGCTTCAAATGTTGCACGGATACCACCACTCGGAAAGGATGATGCATCGGGTTCCTGTTGAATGAGTGCGCCGCCATCAAATTCTTCAATCGCCGTACCATCGCTCTTTAAGGTAAAAAACGAATCGTGTTTTTCTGCAGTAGTACCGGTTAATGGTTGAAACCAATGTGTGTAGTGAGTAACGCCTTTGCTCTCGGCCCATTGGCGGATACCGGCAGCAATCTGGTTGGCATTTACACGATCAATTTTTTTATTGCCTTTAATGGAGGCCGATAAACTTTTGTATGCTTCGTCACTTAAGTATTCACGTGCTGTTTTAAGTGTAAAAACATTCTGACAAAAAATTGCAGTAATTTTTGTAGGTGAACCTACACCGGGTGTTTCCTTTTCCGATAAATTTTTAATAGCCTGGTAACGTAATGACATAAGATAAGTTTGAGATGTGAACGTCGTCGGCAAGCAGCCACTTTCATCGTTTGTTTGAGGTGCTAATTTCTGTTTTCTTCTTGAAAAGTAAGGCATAAAAAAATCCCCTGAAATTTTCAGGGGATTTTTAAACTGTAAAACGGTTTATTATGCCTTAACAGACTTAACTGTTTTGATAATACGTGCAGCTACTTTGTAAGGATCTGCAGCTGAGTTTGGACGACGGTCTTCCAGGTAACCTTTCCAGCCCCACTTTGGAACCTGAACAGGAATACGGATAGAAGCACCACGATCAGAAACGCCATAGCTGAAATCGTGAATGCTGGCTGTTTCGTGTTTACCGGTTAAACGCAGGTGGTTGTCTGCACCATAAACTTCGATATGTTCTTTTACTACAGGACGGAACGCTTCACAAACTTTATCAAAGATGTCTTTGCTGCCTGCAGTACGTAATAATGTATTAGAGAAGTTAGCGTGCATACCGCTACCGTTCCAATCTAATGTACCAAGTGGTTTACAATGCCAGTTGATTGATACACCGTATTTTTCACCGATTCTTTCAAGCAGGTAACGACCGAGCCAGATTTGATCGCCGGCTTCTTTCGCACCTTTCGAAAAGATTTGGAACTCCCATTGGCCAGCAGCTACTTCAGCATTAATACCTTCAACATTTAAGCCTGCTTCCAAACATGCATCAAGGTGTTCTTCAACAATGTTACGACCGTAAGCATTGTTTGCACCTACAGAGCAATAGTAAGGTCCTTGAGGAGCAGGGTAGCCACCATCAGGGAAACCAAGCGGTTTGTTTGTTTCAGGATTCCAGAGGAAATACTCCTGTTCAAAACCAAACCAGAAATCATTATCATCGTCTTCAATTGTTGCACGACCATTTGATTCATGCGGCGTTCCGTCTGCATTCAACACTTCGCACATAACGAGGAATGCGTCTTTACGCTGCGGGTCTACAGCAATATATACAGGTTTTAACAAGCAATCTGATGAACCGCCGGGGGCCTGTTCAGTAGAAGAACCATCGAAACTCCACATTGGGCAATCTTCTAATTTACCACTGAAGTCTTTTTCAATTTTCGTTTTGCTGCGAAGGCTTTGTGTTGGTTTGTAACCATCGAGCCAGATGTACTCAAGTTTTGACAATGACATGTTTTACCGCTTTGATTAGTTTAGAAAAACAATAAAAATTGCTATTTGCGCTGCTAATTTACGATTGAAATTGTTTTTAATCTAAAAAAAATTATCAAATTCCCCATTTAAAACGTTAGTTAGTGTGGAAAAACTAATATGTAATTTATTTTAATATATTTTTTCGCCAGTCAATAGTGGCAATAATCGGTACAAGAATAAAGGGGAAGAAGATCGCACGGTAACGTACAATAGCGCCCAGTTGCGGAACAATGTAGCCGGTTAACAACAGGAGTACCATGGATACAAGAAATAGAAACTGCACCACGGAATGTTTGTAGGGATTGTCTTTATAGCGAAAGAACCACACAGATACCAGGATCCAGATGAGCAGAATTTCAATGGCACAGATAATGTAAAAGGGTGATTGAAACTCGGTAATATAGGGCCGCACCAATGCATGATTCAGTGCCTGTGGTGCATTTTGTACAAAGCTTGAAAAGTTAGCATGTAGTTTTCGCTGCGGTAAAAACGAGTTGCCTCCGAGTTTAATAAACTCTTTGTTCCGTAGAGCGATTGATACAGGTAAATCAAGTTTGGGATGTATATACTTAGCCGAAAAGAAAACAGTTGTACCAATTACGGTAACCAGTGCAAACGCAATCCATTTTGTTTTCAAAAACCGCTCGGCAAACGACCATGCAATTAAACCGGGTACACAAGCCAGTACAACATGGTTACGAACGGGGAAGATTGCCAGCAGCAGCAACAGAATAAGGGCGATACGACGAAACCCTAATTGCTTTTGCTTTAAGCCGAAGTACATAACATATACTAATAGCGACAGGAAGGTAAAAATCAATCCATCTTTATGGATACCACTTGACCAAAACAAAAATGAAGGAAACAAAAATGTACTGCAGGTGATAAGTAATTTTTTGCCGGGAAACACATCATTCATTACCCGGATAAAAGCGATGGGCCCGAAGAAAGTGATAAATGAATAAAAAATCACATTGACATAATACCTCGATCCGCTGAAGATATTAAACAGCGAAACGATTTTTACCATGTACACATGTTTCAAATCATTCCAATACGAATTAACACTTGAGAACAGGTGGCGATACTCACGACCGTAAGGATTATCGAAAATGCTTAAGAAATAACGGGCGGGATTCTGGTATAAAATTTTTGTATCCTGCCTGGCATCAAAAAAAAACTTCCAGCTGTCTGCCGATTGTTCGTAGTTGGGAATTGTGGTATAGAAGTAACCGTAAGCAACACCGGCCATTACTTTTAGGATGAATAAACCGGCTATCCAGGTGCTTGGCAGTTCGCTGTTACGTATAAATTTAATGCGGGTAACGAGCCAGCAAAACAGCGCCAAATAAAGGGTAAAAAGGAAATATGTCATGTGTTAGTGCAGCAAATTAAAATATTTCTTTTCATACATTCAAACCATTGCACCTGCATTTGTACTTTTGCGCTTTCTTACACATCATGGAAGTAACAGTTAAAACCGCACAGCAACTTCGTTTAACCGAAGAAGAATTTGAATTAATTAAGCAAAAACTTGGTCGTACGCCTAACTTCAACGAGCTCTGTGCCTTCAGTGGCATGTGGAGCGAACATTGCAGTTATAAGAACTCCATTAAATGGCTGAAGACATTGCCCCGTGAAGGCGGACGCATGTTGGTGAAGGCCGGAGAGGAGAATGCCGGTCTAATGGATATTGGCGATAACCTTGGTGTGGTATTTAAAATTGAAAGTCATAATCACCCATCGGCTATTGAACCGTTTCAGGGAGCGGCAACCGGTGTAGGTGGTATTCATCGTGATATTTTCACCATGGGTGCAAGACCTATTGCTTCGCTCAACTCACTCCGCTTCGGTAACCTTAAAGAAGCAAAAACACAGCATTTATTAGGCGGTGTGGTGCACGGTATCGGCCATTACGGTAACTGTTTTGGCGTACCAACCGTTGGCGGCGAAATTTACTTTGAAGATTGCTATCATACAAATCCACTGGTAAATGCCATGAGTGTGGGTATTGTAAAAGCAGGTGAAACTGTTTCTGCAACTGCCCTTGGCTTGGGCAATCCTGTTTTCTTTGTGGGTAGTGCAACCGGTAAAGATGGTATTGGCGGTGCAAGTTTTGCCAGCGCCGATATTACTGCAGAAAGTGCAGAAGAATTACCGGCAGTGCAGGTGGGCGATCCCTTCCAGGAAAAGAAATTATTAGAGGCTTGTTTGGAAGTAATTCAAACAGGTGCGGTTGTGGGTATGCAGGATATGGGTGCAGCAGGTATTATTTGTTCCACCGCAGAGATGAGTGCAAAAGGTGAAGTGGGTATGCGTATTGATCTGGACAAAGTGCCTACACGTCAGCAAAACATGAAAACATGGGAGTTGCTGTTGAGCGAAAGCCAGGAGCGTATGTTGATGGTGGTAGAGAAAGGAAAGGAACAAGCGGTATTGGATGTGTTTGAAAAGTGGGATCTTCCTTGTTCTGAAATTGGCGAAGTTACAGGCGATGGCTTGTTGAAGTTTTATATGCATGGCGAACTGGAAGCCGAACTGCCTGCTTACGAATTAGTATTGGGCGGCGGTGCTCCACAGTATACCAGAGAATATGCAGAGCCTGCGTATTTCGAAAAAATAAAAGCGTTCGATGCAAACAGCATTGAAGTGCCTGCCGATTTAAAAGCAGTAGCTGAACAAATTATTCAAATCCCCAATATTGCCAGCAAGCGTACCGTATATCATCAGTACGATAGTATGGTGGGTACCGGTAACTCCAGCACCAATGCACCAACCGATGCAGCAGTTGTACATGTAAAAGGCACAACAAAGGGCCTGGCTGTAACAACCGACTGTAACAGTAAGTACGTTTTTGCCGACCCGTTTAAAGGAGCAATGATTGCGGTAAGTGAAGCTGCACGTAACATTGTTTGCAGCGGTGGTTTACCGTTAGGTGTTACCAACTGTTTAAACTTTGGTAACCCGTACGATCCGCAAGTGTATTACCAGTTTGTACATGCCATTAAAGGTATGGGCGAAGCCTGTAAGAAATTCGGTACACCTGTAACAGGTGGTAACGTCAGTTTCTATAATCAAAGTCCCGATGGTCCGGTTTATCCAACACCAACGATTGGTATGGTGGGCTTGCTGGAAAATATCAACGATAAAATGACGCTTGATTTTAAAGCGGAAGGCGATATTATTTTCCTCGTGGGTAAAGCAACCGATAATATCAGCTCAAGCGAATATCTCCATAAACTGCACGGAGTTGAATTTAGTCCGGCTCCTCATTTTGAACTGGAAGAAGAATTTGCTTTACAGCAAACAATTGCTGCTTTGATCAAAAGCAAAACCATTGTATCTGCACACGATGTAAGCGAAGGTGGTTTGTTTACAACTTTAATTGAGTCATCATTCAATAATCAACTCGGGTTTAATGTGGCAGCAGCCAATACCAGCATCCGTAAAGATGCGTATTGGTTTGGCGAGGGACAGAGCCGTGTAGTTGTTACCGTAAAGGCCGATCATGCCGCTGCTTTCCGTAGCCAATTAGGCAGTTTCCCATACGCTGAGCTTGGTGTGGTAACAGCAGGCAGCATTGAAGTGGATGGTATGAACTGGGGTACAATTATTGAGTGGAAAGAAAAATACGATACGGCTATTGAAAACCTGTTGGCTGGTCATGAAAGTGAACATGCATTAACGGCTTTATAATGAAAAAAGAAGCGGCAATTATTGTTACAGGCGCAGCCGGTTTTATTGGCAGCTGTATGGTGGAATACCTCAATAAACTCGGATACACGAATCTGATTCTTGCAGATGAATTTAACCGTGCAGAGAAAGAGCCCAACTTAGCAGGTAAACAATTTGTTCGCAAAGTTGAACGGGAAGAATTATTCACCTGGTTGTACAACGAAAAGCCGGCGATTGATTTTGTTATCCACCTTGGTGCAAGAACCGATACCACCGAGTTTAACTACGCTATTCATCAGCATCTCAACGTTGAATATTCGCAACATATCTGGAACTATTGCACGGTCAACAATGTGCCGCTGGTTTATGCATCCAGCGCTGCAACGTATGGGGATGGTGCAATGGGGTATAAAGATGATCATGCGCTTTCGCATGAACTGAAGCCGTTGAATCCGTATGGTGTTTCAAAGAATGAATTTGATAAGTGGGTCTTGCATCAAAACGATCATCCGCCTTTCTGGGCAGGTCTCAAGTTTTTTAATGTTTATGGTCCGAATGAATATCACAAAGGACGCATGGCCAGTGTAATTTTTCATTCGTTCAATCAAATACAGCAAAACGGGTTAGTGAAACTATTCCGTTCGCACAAAGAAGGGTTTAAAGATGGTGAACAGTTGCGTGATTTTGTGTATGTAAAAGATGTGGTGCAGGTAATTGCCTGGCTCATGGAACAGCAGCCTGCTTCTGCCATTTACAATCTGGGTACAGGTAAAGCCAGAAGTTTTCACGACCTGGTGGCAGCTACTTTCAATGCATTGGGTTTAGAAACCAAGATTGAATTTATTGATATGCCGGAAGATATCCGTGATAAATATCAATACTTTACCGAAGCAGACATGCAGAAATTGCATGATGCCGGTTACAACCAACCGTTCGCTTCTTTGGAGGATGGAGTAGGCGATTATGTAAAAAATTATCTCGTAGGGCATCGTTATTATTAATTAACTTTAGCTCATTAACGAAAGCATGCCGCAGTGAAAAATCGCTGCGGCATTTTATTAGAATTAAAATCAGTTTTATGAATAAGAAGATTGCCATCATTGGCGGCGGAAACCTGGGTGTTGCTATTGCAGAAGGATTGATTAAAAGTGGTTTTTGTTTGCCCAGTCATATCATTATTACCAAACGTAATATCAAAACGCTGAGTGATATTGAAAGTAAAGGCGTGTTGGTTTCATCCGATAACAAAGAAGCTGTTCGTTATGCCGACCTGGTAATACTTGCCGTAAAACCTTTCCAGATAAAAGATGTGTTGATGGAAATGAAAGAAGAACTGAACCCTGAGAGGCATGTGTTGGTAAGTGTTATTACCGGTGTTGCTATAAAAGATATGCAGGAATGGGTGGGTAGTAATATGCCGGTTATCCGTGCCATGCCGAATACGGCTATTGCCATTCAGGAAAGCATGACATGTATCAGCTCAATCAATACCGTACAGGAACAACTCGATTATGTACATGACCTGTTTTCTCAGCTTGGTCGAGTTGCCATGATTGACGAAAAGTTGATGGATGCTGCTACAGTGCTTGGCGCTTGCGGTATTGCGTATGCGTTACGTTACATCCGTGCCAGCATACAAGGTGGTATTGAAATAGGTTTCGATGCAAAAACGGCTACGCTTATTGCAGCCCAAACGGTGAACGGAGCAGCTGAATTATTAATTCAGAAAGGATCGCATCCCGAAGCAGAGATTGATAAAGTAACTACGCCCCGTGGCTGTACCATTGCCGGGCTAAACGAAATGGAGCACATGGGTTTCAGCTCATCGCTCATAAAAGGCATTAAAACCAGCTACGACAGCATCGGTAAATAGTTTTTCAAATACTTCTTTCCTTGTTTTTTCCACAGGGGCAGGAATGGTTTTTTTCAATCAAAAAAATCATCGTAGGTTTGCATGACCTCCACTATTTATTTATTTCCATTTTACATTACGGCAGGTCTCTAAACACGTAAATTATTTTTATGGCCAAGTACATTTTTGTAACCGGTGGCGTTACATCATCATTGGGTAAAGGAATTATTGCCGCTTCGTTGGCCAAATTGTTACAGTCCCGTGGTTTTAAAGTAACCATTCAAAAATTCGATCCGTACATTAACGTAGATCCCGGTACGCTTAACCCGTACGAACATGGAGAGTGTTTCGTTACCGAAGATGGTGCAGAAACAGATCTTGATCTGGGGCACTACGAACGTTTTCTCAACATTCACACTACACAGGCGAATAACGTTACAACCGGTCGCATTTATCAAACCGTTATTAATAAAGAAAGAGAAGGTGCATACCTTGGTAAAACGGTGCAGGTAGTACCGCATATTACCGATGAAATCAAGCGCCGGATGTTATTGTTAGGTAAAGATGGCCGTTACGATATTGTTATTACAGAGATTGGCGGTACAGTGGGCGATATTGAATCGTTACCGTTTGTGGAAGCTGTTCGTCAGATACAATGGGAGTTGCCCGAAGAAGATTGCCTCGTAGTACATCTTACCTTAATCCCTTACCTGAAGGCCGCAAAAGAATTAAAAACAAAACCAACCCAGCACAGTGTACGTTTACTGAGCCAGGAAGGTGTGCATCCCGATATTATTGTTTGCCGTACCGAACGTCCGTTGAGTACAGAGATCCGTCGCAAGATTGCGTTGTTCTGTAATGTAAAACCGGAAGCAGTAATTGAAGCCAGCGATGCTTCTACTATTTATGAAGTGCCTTTGTTTATGTTAAAGGAGAAGCTGGATGTAATCTGTTTAAAGAAACTGAATGTAACCATCTTCCCTGAGCCGGATTTAGAAAACTGGAAGAAGTTCCTCGATAAATTAAAGTACCCGAAAAGCCAGGTAAATATCGGTTTGATTGGAAAGTATATTGAGCTGCAGGATGCTTATAAATCTATCCTGGAAAGCTTTATTCATGCAGGTGCAATGAATGAATGCAAGGTAAACGTAGTAAATGTGCACAGCGAGTTTATTACAGACCAGAATGTGGCAGAAAAATTAGCAGGGCTGGATGGTTTACTGGTTGCACCGGGCTTTGGTAACCGTGGTATTGAAGGAAAGATTACAGCTATTAAGTATGCACGTGAAAACGGCTTGCCGTTCTTTGGTATTTGCTTAGGTATGCAAATGGCTTGTGTTGAATTTGCACGCAACGTATTAAATCTGAAAGATGCCCATTCGTATGAGATGAATCCTGAAACTCCGGATCCGGTAATTGATATGATGGAAGAGCAGAAGAAGATTACCAGCAAGGGAGGTACCATGCGTTTAGGTTCGTACCCCTGCGAAATTAAAGCAGGAACATTGGCTGAGAAGATTTACGGCAGCCTGGAAATTAACGAACGCCATCGCCATCGTTACGAATTCAATAATAAATATATTGATGCGTTTGAACAGGCCGGTATGATTCCAAGTGGTAAAAATCCGGAAACAGGTTTGGTGGAAATTATCGAAAACCCCAAGCATCCGTTCTTTATTGGTGTGCAATATCATCCTGAGTTAAAGAGTACGGTTGAAAATCCGGCTCCATTGTTTGTACATTTTATTAAAGCCGCAAAGGAATATTCTGAAAAGCAACAATCGGTTAAAAATCCATTATTGGAAAGTGAAATGATTTAATTATCGATTGAAAAGCGATATAAAAAAAGTGAAGACAAATCTGTCTTCACTTTTTTTATATAAGCAATTGTGAAGTTGATTTATTAAGAAATATTTACCATTCTGTTAGAAGTCGCCTTGTTATTTTTAGTCGATTTTATATTCTCTAACTGCAAACACACTATATGAAAAAGATCTGTTTAACGTTCTTTATGTTTACTGCAATTTCAGCTTTCAGTCAAAATGCAACAATCGAAGTTTCCTACGCACCTGTAGGTATTCTTGTTCCGGTTATAAAAAGTGAGAACAGGATCATCAATAACAGCAAAGCCGATGGTGTAAGTCAGCCGTCTGTTTCGTTGGCAGTTGCAAAAAAGGTAAAAGCAAATTTCTATCTTAAAGGCGAAATAAGTTACAGCAGCTTTCGCTCGGAATTATTGTTCGAATATCAGCGAGCAGACAGAACAAGATCTGTTTTCAATAATCTGCATAAGGCACAGGTTATTTCTTTAGCTGTATTGCCGGAAATACGTGGAGGGAGGAAGAATTTTTATGCAACAGTCAATGCCGGGGTTCTTGGGTATGCTATTCAAAACAGTTCTTTCGCAAATGTTAATACAAGCAATGATGTTAAAGAAACTGATTTTAATAAAGCAGGAATTGGTTTTGCTAATAATGGTAATCTTGGTTTTAATTTTAAAAAGGTTGGAGTCTTTGCCGGTTACACGTTAGCCTATTACAATCCATCCGGACTTCAAAACTCTTTATTTGCGTTAGGATACTGGCAAACAAGTTTTCGGGCAGGTGTAGCATACTCATTATAAAACGAGAAAGGCGAACCAATGAGGTTCGCCTTTCTCGTTTATGTGTGAACTCAGTTCTCGGGTTTACCAATCATCTGTTGCTTGATTTTTTCCCAGAAACCCTGCACGTTCTCATCGTTTCGTTTCCAGTCTTTTCCAAAATGCGAAAGCTTGGCTTTTTGTTCTTCCTTCTGCATGCGGAAAAATTCTTCCATTGTTTCTGTATCCTGTTGCATCGATAGTTTGTTGTACAGGCGTTTCATTTCCCGTTCATAGTCTACGCTTTCTTCTGCCATCTGTTTTTCCAGTGCTTCCCGTTGTTTTACTTTTTCGTCGTATACGCCAACCGGCAATAAGGTTTTTGCAATTACCGGCATCAGCTCAATCAGCATCAGGATAATTAAGATCAGGTAATAGCGAAACTGCAATGCCCCGTTTTCTTTCAACAGATTATTCATCGCTTCAATGCGGGTTAAAAAACCGGTATTGAGGTAGTTGAGGAAATCGGCTTCCTGTTTCTTAATGGTTTCTTCCATAGTCTTCAGCTCTTCATCAATGGCGTCGATGCGTGGCTGTTGTTGTGTTTGCAATGCTTTGAATTCTTCATCAAGCTTTTGGTACTCGTTACGTTTTGCCATGGCAATATCTTTCATGCCCACCTTGCCGCTGCCACCGCTGCCGTCTGTTTCGGCAATAAATTTTTCCCTGGCATTATTGACCAGTGTATACTTTGTTGCAAGGTCTTTTTGTAAGGTGGCTTTTTCTTTCAGCAGCTCATCTTTTCGGTTTTTATACAACAGGTCCAGTTCGGTTCGTTTGGTGAGCTTTCGTTTTTCATTGTCCAGCGATACCTGCATTTTTATCTCTTTATCGAACATATAAAGAATAGCAGGTTGTGCCATAAAAGTGCCAATGGTTAGCGCCAATAATCCACGGAACAGAAGCGGAGTAATTTTCCGTTTGTTGAATTGGTTGATGCCTTTAATGAGCGCTCGGTCGATGCTGAGGATCACAAATCCCATAAACACACCACTGCCAACATAAAGGAATACATTGTCGATAACGGTAGAGAAAAAATAGGTCCATGCAAGGGTAGCAAAAATCCAGGTGGCTAAAACGCTCATGCCAACAATGCGGTACCTGTTTCGGTCTACCACACAGTCTTTAATCAGTTCTTTTTCGGCTGTCGCCAACCACCAAAGCAATTCATCGGTTTGTGTAGGCACATACGCATCCCCGGCGTACATGGGCGTAGTCTGTTGACTCATAAATATGATTTAAAATGTTAAGCTTGGTTAAAGCGGGAACAGCGAAGTGGTTAAAGTCGGGAATAGAACGGACGGTGAAAATAGTTATTGTAAAAGAAATGGTAAAGAAAGGGAGTGGTGAGTGGTAAGTTGCGAGTGCAGGCCGGCTTAGTTTGTACTTCTTACTTCGTACCTCGTACTTCAAGCCAAATGCCTACCTTTGCCGCTCCAAAATAATTACTCAAATGAATTTTGACCGGAATACGATTATTGGTTTTGTGGCAATGATGGTGTTGCTGTTTGGCTATATCTTTTTTACCCAACGTCAGCAAGGAGCTTTAGAAGCAGATAAAAAACGCATTGCAGATTCTGTTGCTGTGGTAGAAGCAGCAAAAAAGAAAAAAGCAGAGGCTGTTGCGCAACAACAAGCAGCTGCGCAACCAGTTGATACATCAAAACCTGTACTTACTGCCACTGAATTTGCAAAAGCAACAGCCGAGCAATTAACCGTTGTTGAAAATGAGGTAATGAAGGTGAGCTTTACCAATTTGGGTGGTTATCCCAAAACGGTTGAACTGAAAAGCTACAAGCGTTTCGATGGTAAAAAGGTGGTACTGGGTGGCGATAGCCATAAGCTGGTGTACAATGTGAATACCGGTGCTAATCAATCGGCTTCCACAGCACAACTCAGCTTTACAGCGGGTGTAGTAACCAAAACTGCTGATGGACAAACAATCACTTTTAGTGTTGCCAACGCCGCAGGCCAGTCAATTGAACATGTGTACAACATTAAGAACAACAGTTACCTGATTGACTGGAGTATGCAGTTAAAAGGAGCAGATAAACTCTTAACACAAGGCATTCTTAATCTTAACTGGGATATTACAGCCAAGCAACAGGAGAAGGATCTGAAATACGAAAAAGGACAAAGTAACATTGGCTACGTAGAAGATGACAGCTACGATTTTAAAGCAGCCGGCACAGGCGATACAAAGAAGTTTGGCGATAAAACAAAATGGATTGGAATAAAGCAACAGTTCTTCAACACATCACTTGTTGCTACAAACAATTTTGCGTCTGCAGAAGCTACCTGGAAAGTGCCTGATGCAAAAGAAGATTCCTTACAAAAGGTAATGGATGTAAACACAACCCTGCGGTTTAACCTGGCAGGTGTTTCTGCAGCTACTATTCCGTTGCAGCTTTATTATGGTCCTAACGACTATCATATTCTGAAGACGTTTAATAATAAGCTTGAAAGTCATGTGCAGCTGGGCTATGGTATTTTCGCTTTTGTAAAATACATCAATCGTTTTGTGGTAATGCCTGTGTTCGATTTCTTTAACAAGAACATCGGCAGCATGGGTATTGTAATTCTGTTGCTCACATTCTTTATTCGTTTAATTATTTCGCCGCTTACTTACACCAGTTACCTGAGTGGTGCAAAAATGAAAGTACTGCGTCCGGAAATTGAAGAGTTGAAAAAGAAACATGGCAGCGATCAGCAGGCAATGAGTATGGAACAGATGAAACTCTTCCGCCAGGCGGGTGTTAATCCGTTAGGTGGTTGTATCCCTGCCGTATTGCAGATTCCGATCTTCTTTGCCTTGTATAGCTTCTTTAACTCAAATATTGCGTTACGTGGCGAAACATTCTTATGGGCAAAAGATCTTTCTGCGTACGATACTATTGCAACGTTGCCTTTCAGCATTCCGTTCTACGGCGATCATGTGAGTTTGTTTACCATTACAGCAACAATTACCAGTTTGTTGATTTCGGTTTACAACCAATCAATGACACCAACGCAGGATAATCCGGTAATGAAATACATGATCTATTTCTTCCCCATTATGCTGTTGTTCATCTTTAACAGTTTGCCTTCTGCATTAACCTGGTATTACACCGTTTCTAACGTGGTAACCTTAGGGTTGCAGTTAATTATTCAGAAGTTTATCATTAACGAAGAGAAACTGCATGCCAAACTGCAGGAGAACAAAAAGAAACCGGCTTCTAAATCGAAATGGCAGGAGCGACTGGAACAAATGCAGCAAAGCAACCAGAAGCTGCAGGATATGCAGAAAAAAGGACAAGGCAAGAAATAGTCTTAACATAGTTTAACAAAGCCCCGGATGTTCTCCGGGGCTTTTTATTACCGGTTGATGCAACTTGCCTTACTATTTTTATATCTTTAACGGGTACAGAACAGAACTATCGTATGAAACAAATTATTAAAGCAGTTTTTCTCTTTTTGTTCGCAGGTTCTTTTATCTCAGCCAAAGCTCAACAGACCTACGGCGAAGGTGTTGTTACCTATAACATTGTTGTGAATACGGGTAACAATGAAACCAAAGCTGCTGATCTGTTAGATGGGGCCACACAAAAAATTTCGTTCAAAGGCGTGAACACACGTACAGAGTTAACCAGTATTCTTGGCAAAACAATTACACTGCACGATTCAAAAACAGGTGCGGCTGTTGTAATGAACGAATACGGTGAGCAGAAGATACTCATCCGCATGACGAAAGAAGATTACGAAGACCGTAACAGCAAATATGTAGGTATACAGTTCGAATTAATGCCTGAAACAAAAAAGATCATGGGTTATAACTGTAAACTGGCGATTGCTAAATTGAAAGATGGTACAACCTTTCGTGTGTATTACACCACCGAGCTGGCTTTCCAGAATAAGGATTATGGTGCACAGTTTAAAAACCTGCCTGGTTTTCCGCTGGAATACGAATCGGAGTTAGGTAAAATGAAAGTTACCTGCATTGCAGATAAAGTAACGTTTGATCCTGTTCCTTCTGCCATGTTTGATGTGCCTAAATCAGGCTACAGAGAAATGACCTATGACGAGATAAAAAAAGTAAGAAAGAGTTAATAAAAATAGCTTCAAAAGAAAACCCCGACATTGTCGGGGTTTTTAATTTATTTGATCTCTTTCTGAGGAGTTTTAAACTTGCTGAAAACGGCCTTTTTCTTCACAGGCAATACATACAGATTATTCCCTTTTTGAAAAGTAACCGTATTCCCTTTAAAAACAAGACTGTTATTAGTTGTTGTAAAGCTGAAGCCACTTTTAAAACGGAAGCCGTTTTGTAAGGTTAAAGGACTGCTTTTAAGATTTAATGTTGTTTCATTTTTCTTTTTGCCGCCACCACCGGAGAAAAAAGAGGCAGAAGAAGCTGTATAGAAAACAGCAAAACAGGTTACAAACAGCAAACCATTCCGCAGAAAGTTTTGGCGATATGTTGTTTTGGCTGTCATTTGATTACAAATTTAAAGATGAATAATGGGATTATGCTAGCCGCCTATCATTATTTTACAATTATATTAACGCATGTTGATAACTAAATGTTACATGGCTATTGTAAATTTTCTGAAATAGAGGGTAAATTACAGTAACCCACCCGCAACTACATGAAACAAAACCCCTCAAGAAACGACAGAGAAGAACTTAAGGAATTACTTCGTTTGTTCGAAAACCTCAAGAACGGGCGTTCGCATTCCTTCCTCGAGGAGGAGAGTTTTGAGAAACTAATCGACTATTTTGACGATAAAGAGGATGTTGCCCAGGCATTGCAGGCTGCTGAGCTGGGTATTGAGATTTATCCCTATTCCTCTGCTTTACTGGTAAAAAAGGCCGACTTATTGTTGGCAACCCGTCAATACAAAGCTGCATTGGAAATACTGGAGCAGGCCGAACTGCTCGACAGCAACGATATTAACCTGTACATTCTTCGAACAGATGCTTACCTGGCGTTGGATCAGCAGGACAAAGCCGTAGAGTTATTGGAAGAAGCATTGCAACTCTTTACAGGCGATGAGCGCCTGGAGCTTTTATTTGAACTGGCCGATGTGTACGACGATTATGAAGAGTTTGAAAAAGTATTTGACTGTTTAAAACTTATACTTGAAGAAGAGCCTACAAACGAAGAAGCTTTATACAAGATCTGTTTCTGGACCGATTTTACAGGGCGCAATGAAGAGTCCATTACACTTCATCTCAACATCATCAACGAACATCCCTACAGCGAACTGGCTTGGTTTAACCTTGGTGCCGCATACCAGGGGCTGAAGCTGTACGAAAAAGCCATTGATGCCTACATGTATTGCATTGCTATCGATGAAAAATTCGATTATGCCTACCGAAACATTGGCGATGCATATATCCGCTTACGCAAGTATAAAGATGCCATTGAAATGCTGGAGAAGGTGTTGGAATTAAGTCGTCCGGAAGAAGTGATTCACGAGGCAATTGGTTATTGTTACGATCGGATGGCACAATATGCACAGGCAAGGTTTCATTACCGCAAGGCTTCACATATGAACCCCGACGATAGTAAGCTGTATTATAAAATCGCCTGTACCTACATCAACGAAGCACAATACGAAAGCGGCATTAAGCAATTGCAGCAGGCATTACGCATTCATCGCACACAGCCCGAGTACAATCTTGCCATGGGTATGGCGCTCGTAGAAACAGGGCAATACAAAACGGCCATTGAACATTACGCCAACGTAATTAAGGCAAGGCCAAAAAATGTAAAAGGTTGGAGTGCCATACTTGAATGTATGCTGAAAGCTGATATGCTGGAGAATGCAGATGAGTATGCGCTGGCAGCTTACGAAGCCACAGGTGAAAAACCGGTGTTTCTTTTTTACAGAGTGGCTATTTCATTTGCACTAAGCATGTCGAAACAAGCCATCACACAACTGGAATACGCAATGAGTAAATCGCCCAAGCTAATTAAAAAGCTCATTGAAATACAACCCAAACTCCTTCAGCATCCGCAAGTGGTTGATTTAATTGCCCGTTACAAACGATCAAATTCGCTCTAAGTTTTACTAATCTGATAAATATCAGTCAATCACTAATTGCAGGTTGCCCCTGTATCCCTAAATTTGCCACGATTCAACAAAAAGCAATTGGATGAACTTTAATCTTACGCAAATTCCGGAACGCAACAAGAAACCCCGTGCTCATGGTATTACAATGGTCATGGATAAAGGACTTAGTGTAGAAGAGGCTAAAAACTTTATGAGTATAGCAGAGCCGCATGTAGATGTGGTAAAGCTGGGTTTCGGTACTTCGTTCGTTACGCCTAAACTCAGAGAAAAGCTGGAAGTATATGCATCGTTTAATATACCTGTTTATTTCGGCGGTACATTGTTCGAGGCCTTTCTTATTCGCAATCAATTTGAAGATTATATCAGTGTATGTAAAGAGTATGGCGTTACTTACATGGAAGTAAGTGATGGTTCTATTGAAATACCGCATGCAGAAAAATGCGGGTACATTGAAAAATTAACCAAGCACGGAACCGTGTTGAGTGAAGTAGGTAGTAAAGATGCTGCTCACATTATTCCTCCTTATAAATGGATTGAGCTGATGCGTGCCGAACTGGAAGCAGGTTCGAGCTACGTTATTGCCGAAGCACGTGAAGCCGGTAACGTAGGTATTTACCGTGGAAGCGGTGAGGTGCGTGAAGGTTTGGTGCAGGAAATTTTAACGCAGATCCCCGAAGAAAAAATTATCTGGGAAGCGCCGCAAAAGGCACAGCAGCTCTACTTTATTGAACTGATTGGTCACAATGTAAACTTGGGTAACATTGCCCCAACAGAAGTTATTCCGTTAGAGGCAATGCGTATTGGTCTACGTGGCGATACCTTCCATATGTTCCTCGATAAACAAAAAGCATAATGCGGCAATTTGGATTGATCGGATATCCGTTGAGTCATTCCTTTTCAAAAAAGTATTTCACGGAGAAATTTGCTGCTGAAAATATCAGTGGTTGTAATTACGAATTATATCCGATTGAATTGATTGAACTGTTTCCATCTTTACTGAAGGATATCGCCGGTTTGGAAGGTGTGAACGTAACTATTCCTTACAAAGAATCGGTATTGCCTTTTCTGCACGAGCAATCAACAGCGGTGCAGGAAATCGGCGCCTGTAACTGCATCCGCATCCGCAATGGAAAATTAACCGGTTTTAATACAGATGTGGTGGGCTTTCGGCAATCGATTGAGCCCTTACTGCAAAGCCATCACCAAAATGCATTGGTACTTGGCACCGGCGGTGCAGCCAAAGCTGTGGTGTGGGTATTAAAACAGTTAGGTATTACGTACAGTTACGTTTCCCGTACCAAAAGCGAGGGTATTTTAAGTTATGAGGATCTTACAGCAGAACTGTTGAAAAATTATCCGCTAGTTATTAACACAACGCCCTTGGGCATGCAACCGAATTTGGATGCAAAACCATCATTACCATACGAAGCTGTTACAGCCGGATTCCTTTTTTACGACCTGGTGTATAACCCGGCAAAAACGGCTTTTCTTGCAGCGGCCGAACAACAGGGCGCAGTGATAAAAAACGGCGCCGATATGTTGGTGATACAGGCCGAAGAAAGCTGGAAAATCTGGAACAGTTAGTGTTTATTGTTGAACAATAGTTATCATTGTGATTGATTAAGTACCGATGCGCAGAAAAATTTTCATCTTCTTTTTAGTAGCCATTACATCGGCAACTGTGTTTGCACAGGCCGATAAAGCAGATGAATATTTGCAGGCTGCACGCAAACTCCGCAAAGAAGGTAAATGCGCAGAAGCCCTTCCCTTATTTAAAAAAGCAATTGAAGCAAAACCTACTCTCGCTGCGGCCCATTACGAACTGGGTTGGTGCCACAACGAAATGCAGCAATATGAAGAAGCATTGCCCGTTTTAGAAAAAGCGTTAAAGCTCGATCCAACAAACTTTCGCATTATCTACGAATCAGGTTTTGCACAATATAAATTGGGTAAAACCAATGAAGCACTGGTGAATTTTAACCGGGTGCTGCAAATGAATACCTCGTTTACCAAAGCCTACATTGCAAGGGGCGATTTGTATAAAGATGTTCAAAAAAATACCAATGCCGCATTAGCCGATTTTCTGAAAGCTTTTTCAATTGACAGTACCGAAAAGAAACTGCATTACCGCATCGGCTGGTGTTACAACGATCTTGGTAAATATGCAGATGCATTGCCATATCTGCAAAAGGCTATCAGCTTCGAAGAGCAGAATTATCTATCGCACAGCGAACTTGGGTTTACTTTTTTCTCCCTCAATCGTTTCGATGAGGCAGTTATACATCTGCAAAAAGCAAACAGTTTAAAAGCGGGCTTTGAAACAACTGTTTATTACCTGGGAATGTGTTTTGTGAAGCAGCAGAAAAAACAGGAAGCGCTGCAAAAGTATAATGAGCTGGTGCAGCTAAACAGCAATTACGCACCGGGACTGCTGAAGGGCATTAAAGAGATGAACTGATTACAACACGCCTAACTTTTCTTTTACTTCTGCCGGTACAGCAGCAATTTTCTTTAACGCATAGTTATAACAGATCATACCTGTTTTTGCCAGCGCAACAACAATATTATCCTGGTTGAGTAAGCGGTAAAACAAATCGAAGCCAAAAGACGAAAAATTGATGGCTGCTATTTGTACAGACAATTTATCACCGTAATAAATCTCTTTCTTAAATTCTATTCCAACATCACTCATAATTAAACCAATGCCTCCACAGTTTAATTCGGTATAACCGTGGCTGGAAAGAAACTGCATTCTTGCTTCATGAATGATTGACAACACCGCATCGTTACCAACATGATTGCCATAATTTAAATCGGTAATGCGAACGGGTATTGTTGCGGTGTAAGAAACGTTTTCGGGGAAAGCAATTTTAATACGAGACATGAAGACGGAGCTTGTTTATTGTTGTTCGGTACTGTTCACCAATTCATTTAAATCAATATCGCCGGCCGATGCAGAAATAGCAGCAGCAAAAGCCATTTTCTCCCGCCATTTTTTAATCTGCTCATTGCACTCTTTCGATTGTAAGGCAGTGGCTGCATCTACCTGCGTACTGCCATTGCTTACAGCACACTTAAGGTTGTTGATTTTTTTTGATACACGAACCAGCTCACCATTTTCATTCAACAGCATATAATACTGGTTTTCGGCAAAGCCTGTTGTGTTGGTGTTTGCATCGGCAGCAGTATGATGAATACCCTGGTAAGTAACCGTGTTCTGCAAATTATGGTCGGGCGTTTCAACGTAAGCTACCGCATCGTTTAAAGAAGACTTTTGTTTAATACGTTCTTTAATGGCTGCTCTTCTTACCACTTCGGTGTCAGCTGTTTCATCAACAGCAGTTATAGTATTGGAATCGTTTTTTACAGGCGCTGTTGTGGTTGATTGTTCTGCAGGTGTTGTGGTAACAGCAGCCAGGCTTGCCGATTCTGTTTCAATGTTGTCATTATTTAACAAACGATAACCACCCCACGCCAATATACCGGTTACGGCAGCAGCTATAGCCAAGCGTATAACTCTTGAATTGTTTTTGTTGATGGAGATGATTTTTGCAGGTTCAGTTTCCTGCAACTGTTGCTCAATCGCATTCCAGTTAGATGGGGGAGGCGCCACTTCTGTTTGTTGCAACATGCCGGCAACCTTAATATCAAAAGTATCCGCTGCAAGTTCTGCATCAATCGCATCCCATACCGGTGATGGAACCGTTTCTTCAACCCCCAATAATTTTTGCTGCAGTGCAAGATCATCCAATGCAGGTTCAATCTGCAGCCAAGCATCGGCAGGAGCCGCTGCTTCCATGTTCAGTACTTGTGTACGTAAAGGCTCATCTGCCTTTTGTTCATCCAGTTCAACAGCAATCTTCTCCCACACATTTTTCGGGGGGGTAACTGCTGCATTGAGCAGTGTTTGTTGAAGATTGGAGTCGTTCATATTATTTAATGCGATCAGCGTTTAATTTTTTCCTGCAAGATCATTCTTGCTCTTGCCAATTGCGATTTGCTGGTGCCTTCGCTGATGCCCAGCAACTCGCCGATTTCTTTGTGGCTGTAACCTTCTACTACGTACAGGTTAAATACAGCTCTGTAACCGGGCGAAAGATCACGGATGATCCGCATCAGATCTTTTTCATTGATGTTTTCAACGGCCGAAACCGATTTGAATTCAATGCTTTCTTCTTTTTCTGAAAGCGACAGATCGTTTTTCTTTTTGCGGATCTGTTCAATGGCCGTGTTTACAAAAATGCGTCGCACCCAACCTTCAAACGATCCTTCGCCACGAAAACGCTCCAGATTCTTGTACACTTTTATAAAGCCTTCCTGTAAAATATCCTGTGCATCATCGGCATTGCCCATGTAGCGCAGACAAACAGCATACATTTTACCGGCATACTTATCGTACAGGCTTTTCTGCATACGTCGGTCGCCCTGAATGCATCCATGTATTAAGTCGGCATCGGTGATCGTTTGGTTGCTTTGCATGCTTAATTCTCCTTGATTATTTTTTGAGGAATTGAATCATCAGATCGAGCCCTTTTTTACGGTGGCTGTACTTGTTTTTTTCCTCCATCGTCATTTCTCCGAAAGCTTTATCGCTTCCGTCGGGTAAAAATACAGGGTCGTAGCCAAATCCCCCTGTTCCTGCTCTGTTTTCTAAAATCGTGCCGTTACAAATACCTTCAAACTGAAAGAGCTCGCCATTACGGATCAACGAAAAAACAGTGCGAAAGCGGGCACGTCTCTTACTACTGCCTTGCAGGTTCGTTAACAGTTTATCGATGTTGGCATCAAAGTCTCTGCCATCGCCGGCATAACGGGCCGATTTTACACCCGGCTCTCCGTTCAAGGCTTCTACTTCAAGCCCTGTATCTTCTGCAAAACAATCCTGTTGCAGACGGTTGTACAAAAAATCGGCCTTGTGTTTTGAATTTTCTTCCAGTGTATCAAACGGTTCGGGAATATCTTCGGTAATGCCTGCCTCTTTCATAATGATGATTCGGAAACCGGTGGGCAAAGCAGCTTCAATTTCTTCGGCTTTGTGCCGGTTGCCGCTGGCGAATATAAGTTGTTGCATAGTTGCTTACAGGCCCAGCATTTGTTTTAATGCCAGCCATAGTTTTGATTTTTTGGTTTTGTCTAAGCGGATAGCTTCCAGCGATTCGGTGCAACAGAGTTGAAAACCTTGTTGCTGCTGCACGGTATAATCGGCTGTTTGTATGGGCAGCGCATCAACCTGTACAGCCGACGCAATGACAAATTTAGGCTGCAGTTTATGCACCAGCTCGTCAAAAGCCGAGCGGTTACTGGCTACGTTTACCAGGGAAATATCTTCCATATTCATTTTGCAGGCCGTCAGTACATCGCTCAAAAACTGAAAATCCGCATCGTCCAGGTAAGGGTAGTGATGTTCTTCTACCAACCAAACAAATTGTTTTTTGTTTTTACCGGTAATGCCCTGTGTTGAAACAGTTGGTTTTATTGTTGCAGCAGCCGGAACTGGTGAAGGCTGTGGAGATGCCGGTGCCGGATTTGTTTTCGCCGCACCGTCGTTTTCAAGAACAACGAGTTGTTTGCCGTATAAATCGGCTAATTGATCGTCAGTAAGTTGAATCTGTTCAAAAGACATAGTTCAGTTGCAACAAAACCCTTGTTTATTTTTTTCGTTTCTTTGCGCAACAAAAATAACGAGTTATGGTTGGCGCATTGGATATTTCAATAACAAAATCTGAAACAAGTAAACTCGGCACGCTTGATCTGGCCAATATTCCTTTTGGAAAATATTTTACCGATCATATGTTGGTTGCCGATTATGAAGATGGTGAGTGGAAAAACGTATCCATTCAACCTTACGCACCTATTACGATTTCACCGGCAAATGCTGCCATCCATTACGGACAAAGCATTTTCGAAGGTATTAAAGCATACCGTCATGAAAATGGTGAGGCGTATATCTTCCGTCCGTTCGATAATTACAAACGCTTTAATAAATCGGCAGAACGTATGCAGATGCCTGCTGTGCCTGAAGAAATTTTTATTGAAGGCATGCGTAAGTTGATTGAGATTGATAAAGACTGGATTCCTGCCAAGAAAGATCATTCGTTGTACATCCGTCCGTTTATGTTTGCGAACGATGATGTAATTGGTGTGAAGCCCAGCGATAAGTATAAGTTCATGGTTATTCTTTGTCCTACCGGTCCTTACTATGCTGTACCGATGAAGATTTATGTAGAAGAACATTTTGTACGTGCAGTGCCAGGTGGTGTTGGCTTTGCAAAAGCAGCGGGTAACTACGGTTCATCGATGTACCCCACCAACGAAGCCAAGAAAAAGGGCTACGACCAGGTATTGTGGACAGATGCAGTGGAGCATAAATACCTGCAGGAATTTGGTATGATGAATGGCTTTGTAATTATTGGCAATACAGCCATTACACCAAACTTAGATGAAGGAACCATTCTTGCCGGAGTTACAAGAGATACGGTGATTACCATTTTAAGAGAGATTGGTTTAACGGTTGAAGAAAGACCCATCAGCATTCACGAAGTGGTGGAAGCCTACCAAAACGGAACATTGAAAGAAGTGTTTGGTACTGGTACGGCTGCAACTATTTCTATGATCAAAGAATTATGTTACAAGGATAATGTAATGACCTTTGATACAGATAGCTGGACTATTTCTCCTGAAGTGAAGAAACGCTTAACCGATATTCGTGAAGGAAGAGCTGCTGATACACACGAGTGGTTGTATAAAATTTAAACAGTCTTGTAATAGAACGAGAAGAGCGGCTTTGGAAGAAGCCGCTCTTTTTATTTTTTAAAGTAGGATTGAGGTGTATTCTTTTCATCAATCATTGCAATGGCAGAGGTGTTAACACTTTCTGTTCCCAACTTTTATATTTCATCTTCAACTCTTCTGCTTTTGCAGTGTGTGTTGAAATTAAATTGTTACGCTCAGCTTCATCAACAGATAAATCGAAAAGATATTCGCCGTTTTCATCAACAATGTATTTCCAGTTGCTGTCGAGTATGGCGTGTTGATTATGACGTTGAAAAACACGCCAGTAAAATGTGCGTGGTAACACTTGTTGATTAGAGGTAAGAACCGGCAAAAGATTCATACCGTCAGTTGTATATTTTTCATTGGCTTTTGTTCCTGCAGCAGCAAGAATTGTTGCGGTCCAATCCATTGTAATCACTTGTTGCTGCGATAAGGTATTTGCTTTTATTTTTCCGGGCCAGCGTACAAATGCAGGTACACGTACACCTCCTTCCCAAACCGTCATTTTCATTTTTGCGTAGGGCCCCATATCCGAAAATTTTTCACCACCATTATCGCTGGTAAATATCACAATCGTGTTAGCTGCTAACCCTGTTTCGTCCAATGTTTTTAAAATACGCCCAACCTGCTCATCAAGGCTTTGCATCATGGCTTTGTATACATCTTTCGTTCCCATCGATTGCATCAGTTTTGCACTCATGGGAATGCTGTCGGGCAATGCCGCATCAGTTGGTCCCTGCCAGGGCCAATGCGGTGCAGTAAACTGTAAGCTTAAAAAGAACGGTTTGTTGTGCGGCTGTTGTAAAAAGGAAATGGTTTTTGCGCTGATTAATTCAGTTGTATATCCCTTTGTGTAAAACGGTTTTCTGTTTTCATATAAATCGTGCCTGCCTCCATCACCTCTATGCGAAACATAATCGGCAGCACCGGTATAAATACCAAAGAAATAATCAAACCCATTATCCAGCGGATGAAAAGAAGGGCCCACACCTAAATGCCATTTACCAATAAGTGCAGTTTCATATCCTGCTTTTTTTACCAATGCTGCAACAGAATAATCTGCTGCGTTTAATCCAATAGCGCTGTCCCTTTTGGCAGGTACCCATGGTTCCAGTAAACCAATGGAAGTACGTGCAGGATAACGGCCCGTCATAAACGCTGCACGAGTTGGTGTGCATACAGGTGCTGCAGCATAAGCGTTGGTAAACTTCATGCCCTGTGCTGCAAGTTGATCGAGATTGGGCGTTCGGTAATCTGTTCGGCCATAGCAACTGAGGTCAGCATAACCTAAATCATCCGTCATTATATAAATGATATTCGGTTGCTGCGCAGCTGCTGCTGTATGCAATACAACAAACAATGTTGCTATGAAATACCATTTGTTACGCATGTTGGTTTTTTTATACAAAGTAGAGCTTTCGGTAATTCTTTGCAATAAAAAAAACTGTGGACAACCACAGCTTTAAAAGGAAATCGAAAATATATTATCGAATCAATGTGATTGTTCCCTGTAACCTGAACACAGCACCATCGCCGCATACAACATCGGTAATGTAGGTGTAAATGCCCGGGCCTTGTTCATAGCCATTAATGGTTCCATCCCAACCAACAGCAGGGTTGTTGCCTTGAATATTTTCTCTTGAATAAACGGCTTTGCCCCAACGATCGTAAATAATCATACGTCTGATTTTATCTACCCCATCACCCATTACAAAAAAGCGGTCGTTACGTCCGTCGTTGTTGGGTGTAAACGAGTTCGGAATATAAATTCGTCCGGCCAAACAACCCACCAATACCGTTACACTATCGGTGGATTTACAACCGGCAATATTGCTTACAACAACTGCGTAAGTCGTATTATTTTTTGGTGTTGCCTGTGGGTTGGCACAGGTAGTACAGCTTAATGTATTGGAAGGCGACCATGTGTACGAAGTAACATCAGGCGAACCTATAGCTAAAAGCCTTGCAGAGGTGCCACCCATAATAACTGTATCGTTACCCGCATTAACTGTTGGATAATTGTATACATAAACGGTTACTGTTTTTGTATCGGTGAAACAATTGTCTGTATCAGCACCTGTAACAGTATAGGTAGTAGTAGTTGTTGGTGTTGCCAATGGATTGGCTGCAGTGGTACTGCTTAAACCGGCTGGTGGAGTCCAATTATAAAGTTCGGCTCCGCTGGCAGTAAGACGAATGCTTTCACCCACACATAACGTATCGCCAGCACTTACTGTAATTGTAAATGGTTTACGAATACGAATAACAACGGAATCACTATTGCTGCAACCTTGCGGGGTAGAACCTGTAACACGGTACACAATATTGTTTGTAGGTGTTGAAACCGGATTGGTGCAATTGGTACAGCTGAGATCTGTTCCGGGGCTCCATAAGTAGGTTGATGCGCCGGATGGATTTAGTACGAAGCTGCTGCCCAAACAAATGGTGGTGTCTTTACCCGCATCAATCGTTGGTGTTTGATTAACGATAACAGTTGTTGAAGTACTATCGGTACAACCACTGCTGTTTTTTGTAATGAGCCATGCAGGATAAGTGCCCGCTGTTGTTATGGAGAAGTTCGACAGATTTTGTGTGGTTACAATTCTGTTGTCGATTTTCCATGTCCAACTGATGGCCGAAGTATCGGGGTTCGCTAAGCTGCCGTTTAGATTAACCAATGCCGGACTGCAATAGGTTGTTGTGCCGCTAATGATTGGTTGTGGTGTAGAAACAACTTTTATCAGCTGCGGTTTAGTGATTGTGTTGGTACAGCCGTTTACTGTTCGTATTGTTAACGTTACATCATACACACCGGTGCTGGTATAGTTGTGCGATGGATTACGCAGGCTGCTGGTAGTACCATCGCCAAAATTCCAGAGATAGCTGCTTACAATATCGGCTGTAACAGATGAATCTCTGAACTGAACAGTGCCGTTATCACACAAAACAGTTTTGTCAAAACTAAAGTCCGGTTTTGAACCGAATATTTTAATGGTATCAACGCCGATCAATGGTGTTAAACAACCTTGTGTATCCTGCAACAGAACCTTTGGTACATAAAAGCCCGGGTATTGGTAATTGAATGCTACAATTGAATCGGTTGAAAATAAGGTATTGCCATCGCCAAAATCCCAGAGATATTTTACTTCGTTATTGGATGTTACGGCAAAGTTTACCTGCATCGGGAAACAACCTGTAATAGGAGTGTAAGTAAGATTGGCAACTGTGTTCGATAATACACGAATGCGCATTTGCTTTCTGTCAATACATCCACCGGCCGATGTTACGGTTAATGTAACAATGTAATCGTTGGGGATTGCATAGGAGTAAGATGGATTTGCTGCGGTGGATGTGTTGCCATCACCAAAATCCCACAACACAGTTTTATAAAAAGTTGAAGTGTTGGTGAACTGTACCTGCAACGGTGGACAAATCGTAAACGTATCGCTGGCAATGAAATCAGCTTTCGGCACATCAACCGTAATGTAGTTTGTTTTAACAATGGAATCAACACAACCAATTGCTTCACGGCCGATGAGTATAACGGTGTACTTTCCTGTTGCAGTATAAACATGCGTTGGATTAATACCCGTTGAAGTAGTGCCATCACCAAAATCCCATGTATAACTTAAGTTGCTGCCGGAAGAGGTATTGATGAATTGTACAGAACCATTCGGACAAGACAAGGTATCAACTGCATAGAAATTGATCTTCGATTCAAAAATGTCGAGGATCGTACCACCTAATGTACTATCAACACAACCATACGAATCGGTTACAATCAACTTCGGAAAATAAGTAGATGCTGTTGTATATGTATGCTGCACAGGAGAAGTTGGGCTTGTTAATGTATTACCATCACCAAACTTCCAGTTATAACTTGTAATCGGATGTATACCATCTGTTGTACTGGTACTGGTAAACGTAACAGCTTGCCCAACACACTGTGGATTTGGTAATGCAGTAAACGATGGAGTAGGGCCATATACATTTAGCAGTTTAGTTGTACTGTCTTTACATCCGTTAATATCAGTTACCACAAGTTTTACGGTATAGCTTCCAATGGCAGTGTAAGCATAACTGAACGATGCTGTTGTTCTTGTCGATCCATCACCAAGATCCCACGACCATGCAGATACGTTTGCAGGATTAATATTACCCGCCGAAAAATTAAATGATTGCAAGCGGCATTTTGCATCCTGATCGGTTGTGATAGCTGGCGAAAGATTATAGAAGTTTACCGTTCTGTTGATGGAGTTGGTACAACTGCCGTTTGTAACAGTAAGCGTTACTGTATACACGCCGGGTGCAGCATACGTATGTGTTGGATTGCTTGCTGTAGATGTGTTACCATCGCCAAAATTCCAGGCATAGGTTAAAGCTCCATCTGAATTGTCGACAAACGTTACTCTTGCAGAAGCAGCACAATCGTATTGAACGGCAAAGTTTGCAACAGGCGGTAAAATGTTGATGTAGTTTGTTTTGGTAATCGTATCGGGACAACCGTTTTTAATAGCGATCAACCGTACAGTCATTGGTCCTGCCTTTGTATATGAGTACGACGGGTTTTGCAAGGTGCTTGTACCATTGTCGCCAAAATCCCAACTCCATTGGTCCGGTGCGCCGGTACTTTGATCGGTAAACACAACAGGTTGCCCTGCACAACTGCTAAGTGGCGCAGCAGAAAAATTAGCAACAGGCTTTGTGCCTGTTTTTACGCCATTTACATAGCTGATGGTTTCTGTACAGCCTGTGCTGGTTGTAACAGTTAATCGTACGGTATAACTGCCTTGAGCAGGATAGAGGTGGCTGGGGAATTGCTGTGTGGAGGTGCCGCCATCACCAAAATCCCATAACCACGATACAACGGAATCGATGGAAGTAACAACGGGGGTAGGTGTAAATGTATACGGGAAACATCCTCCGCCGGGCATATTGGCAATAGCAACAACTGCTTTCTTTATGCGGATGAAATCTGTCTTTGTGATCGAGCCGGAACATCCTGCCGATAAAGTAATATTTAACCGCACCGTATAATTTCCTTCGGCTGTATAGGTATGGCTGGGGTTTTGCAACGTAGAGGTAGTACCATCGCCAAAATCCCAGAACCATTGTTTTACACCCGGCGTATTGTTCGAAAAGTTTACGGTAAATGGAGCTTTACACGAAACGGAGTCGTTAACAGTAATGGTTGGTACCGGGTTACTGATAATATTGATGGTTTTTATAGCCGAGTCGATACAGTTACCATAATTATTTACAAGCTTAACAGTATATGTGCCGGTTGTATTGAAGATCTTGATAGGATTAGCTGCAATAGATGTAGTGCCATCACCAAAATACCAGGTAACCGAACTTGATACAGGCATCGATTGATTGGTAAATTTTACCGTATCGCCAATACACACACTGTCTCTAAAGCTGAAATTGGAGTTGAAGTTGCCGATACTCATTTGATTGTTCTTGGTAATGGTATCGATACAGCCCTGGTCACTTTCAGCAATCAATCGTACATTAAATGTACCTGCTGTAGTATAGGTGTGAACGGGGTTGGTATTGGTTGAGTTGCCGCCATCGCCGAAATCCCATTTGTATGTAACGTTACCCGGGCCTGTAGTGAGGTTGGTAAAGGTGATGGCTTCCGGTGGTTTACAGTTGATGGGAGAACTGGCGCTGAAGTCTGCTTTTACACCTGTTGTAACCCGAATAAACGACGATTTCACCAAGAGCGAAAAACAGCCATTGCTGTTCGTTACTTTCAATGCAACATTATAATTACCGCTGTTATAATAAACATGGTAAGGATTTTGTGCAGTACTGGTGGTACCATCGCCAAAATCCCATTCCCAGGAAGTGATCGTTCCTCCCGATGTTGCTACAGAGTTATCAGTAAACTGTACCCGCAGTGGAAAACAGCCAACAGAACTGGTGGAAGTAAAGGCAACCTGTGGAGGCTGTAATACATTAATATAATTTGTCTTTATCAGCGAATCTTTCCCTGCCGCATTGGTAATAATAAGCTTCACCGTATAAATGCCCGGCGTTAAATAAGTAGTTGAAGGATTTTGTTGGGTTGAAATTGTGCCGTTGCCCAGATCCCAGCGCCATCCAGTAGGTCCGCCTGTAGATTCGTCTGTAAAATTTACCAGTAATGGAGCGCAGCCACTGGTAGGGCTTGCTTTAAATGCCGTTGCTAATTGACTATAGGCAGGAGCAGAAAAGAAAAATGTAAATAATGCAAAAACCAAAATACGCTTGGTTTTTACAAAAAGTGGGGGTGTATTTTCAGCACTTAGTTTTATCATATTGAATTCGGTCTTTTCTGAACGAAAAATGAGATATTGGGAGTAAAACTTTACTTACAGACAAATATAGTTCTCATTTTCAGCTTTTTATAGTAAAATCAGCATTAATTCCGTTCAATTTCGGTACCCATTTTAGTATAAACGCAAAACAATAGGGAATAATGTCTTTGGATAAATTTTAGTTATTTACACATATGTGAATAGAAAACTGCGAAAGTTTTTTGTAGTTTAAATGTGTACACCTACCTTTGCCGTCCGAAAAATAATAAGGTAAGGAATGCCTACAATACAACAATTAGTAAGAAAAGGAAGAGAAATCATCAGGGCGAAAAGCAAATCCCGTGCGTTGGATGCGTGCCCATTCCGCAGAGGTGTATGTACACGTGTGTACACAACAACACCAAAGAAGCCAAACTCGGCTCTGCGTAAAGTAGCAAAAGTGCGTTTAACCAACAAAGTTGAGGTAATCGCCTACATCCCCGGTGAAGGTCACAACCTGCAAGAGCACTCAATCGTATTGGTGCGTGGCGGTCGTGTGAAAGATTTGCCAGGTGTACGTTACCACATCGTACGTGGTTCGCTCGATACTGCGGGTGTAAAAGACCGTAAGAAGAGCCGTTCTAAGTACGGTACGAAGAAGGAAAAAGCTAAAAAATAATCAGACTAAGTAATTCTTATATACAATGAGGAAGACGAAACCTAAAAAGATAGCGCTGGCGCCAGACCCAAAATTCAATGATGTTCTGGTTACACGTTTTGTTAATAACCTGATGTGGCAAGGTAAAAAAAGCACTGCTTACACAATCTTCTACGATGCAATTGATAAAGTTGCAAAAACAACCGGCGAAGACGGTTATGAAATCTGGAAGAAAGCAATTGCTAATGTTACTCCTGCTGTAGAGGTACGTAGCCGCCGTATTGGTGGTGCTACTTTCCAGATTCCTGCGGAAGTACGTGCTGACAGAAAGATTTCTCTCAGCATCAAATGGCTCGTTCGTTACAGCCGTGAGCGTAACGGTCGCAGCATGGCAGACAAATTAGCAAACGAAATTGTAAGTGCAAGCAAAGGTGAAGGTGGTGCTTACAAGAAGAAAGAAGATACACATCGTATGGCTGAAGCGAACAAAGCTTTCGCTCACTTCAGAGCTTAATATTTTCGTTGAGAATATATTTAATCCCCCGTACCAAATGGGGGATTTTTGTTTTCGTTACATCCCAATCTCTTTTACCAAATAGTTAGTGTTGTAAAACAACTGAGCTGAATGTGAGTTTTGCGCCCTTCAATAAATACGAAAAGGGCAAGCCCGGAAGCTTGCCCTTTTCGTATTTGAAGTAAGTAATGCTTACTTCTTTTTTTTCTTTTTTGCTTTTGGTTTTTTTGCCGGCAGCTGTGCTATTACAGTTTCTCCACGGCCTTTTTCATTCGCCTTACTTTGAATGGTCCAGAGATCAAGTTGGTTATCGCCATCCACAACACTACCGCTGTAATCGCCCCAGGCTACTCCGTCGGCGGCGCCTTTACCCTCACCTAAACTCACTATTTCACGAATGGTGCCGGGTGCATCTTTTGCCCGGCGGTAAGCAAAACGTGGACTTACAAACATGTTTCGGTTTGCTTCCTGAAAACCGATAAGAACATCGTTCTTTTTATTTACAGCAAGCGTTGTTTGAATGTAATTGGTAGTATCGCTCTTAAGTAAGCCGCTTTGTATAATTGATGCATCCGCTGCATTTACCTGGTGCCATTGTACGGCAGCACGACCTTCGCAATTAACTGCTTGTGAAAACCAGATATTTCCACTTTGCAATACGAGGTTTTTGGGATTTCGATCGCCGGAAGAAACTTTTTGTTGTGTATTGAATTGTGGTGATTGTGGTGGCCCTCCAACATATTTCAGGTTATGCAGTTTACTGCTTACTAAAACGCACACAGGCGTACCATCGGCAGCTTCAGTTACACGACGAATGATAAATTTATCACGATCAATTTCGAAAAAGTAAATATCATCTGTTGCATCTTGTCCGTAAACAGGATGTCCGAGGCTTCCGCTGAAATGGTAAATTGTTGCAGGCTTGCCCGATTTTGTATCGGCTGTTTTTAATACAAATGTTCTTTGCTCACCTCCGGGAAAAGAATAACCAATCCATTTTTTACTGTAACCGATACCGCCACCATCAACACCTTTGGGAGCAGGAACAGGGTAAGTGTTCCAGGCACCACGGGGATCGTTGGTTTCGGATACCGAGATATTTACCGGTTTGATTTTAGCCGTATCCCAATACACCCACAAATCAAAACCAAACACCTGGTTGTGCGCATCAAAAAACAGTTTCGGATCAATACCATTGTTGAAGCATTTCTGCGAGATGCCTTGCTGGTATTCGCCTTTTTTGTTATAAATCACCAGGCCGTTATTTGTGCCATGCAAAACAAAGCCACCACCTACTGCAATTTGCGGATCAACCTGGCGATTGCCATCCATGGAGCCATCAAATACAAGATAGCCATTTACCATACGTGGGTTGCCGCCCTGCTTACGTTCGGGGCATTCACCGTTGTTATTAAAACTGCTTTTGTGAATGGGGCTGATGATTTCTGTACGCACAGGACGAAGTGTATCGCCTTGGTTTTGCGCCTGCAGCACAGCTGTAAAGCAGAGCAGTGCTATAAGAATTCGAACTTTATTCATTGGTTTTGAATTGTTTCTTACAAAGTAAACCGCATTTGCAGTGCATTAGAGGAGCAATCGTTTGCTCATAATCAATAGCAGGAAAAAGCAGACAGATCAGGCATGCCAATCTAATGAACATCAACAGAGCAGAAAGCACCTAAAGCCGAAAACAACCCTTTGTACGGAAATGCGTTTCGGAAAGGAAAAATCCTTACTTTTGCGCCGCCAAAGTTTCCAACCAAAGGGTGCATTTGAACAGCGGATAGGAGGTTCGAAATTGATTGGCATCGTATGAGAGTATAAAATCTTACATATCAGCAACAGGTGTTCCGGTTATACGGACCAATCCTTCCCATCTATATGCTGATACACGATTCCGGCCCTGTAGTGTGCGACGCAACAGGTGCAGCACAAAGAACCAGTTGCAAATAACAACAATCACATAACGTCTTTTAAAACGATAAACATTCAAACTAAACAGTCATGGCAGACTTAAAATTTCAGAGAAACTTTGGTATTGCGGCGCATATTGATGCCGGTAAAACCACAACTACTGAGCGTATCCTCCGCTATACCGGTATGATTCACCGTATTGGTGAGGTGCACGATGGTGCAGCTACAACCGACTGGATGGAGCAGGAAAAAGAAAGAGGTATTACAATTACTTCAGCAGCGGTAAGCTGTCAGTGGAACTTCCCAACTGTATTAGGTAAGCAAACACCAGATACAAAGAAGTATTCTTTCAACATTATTGATACTCCCGGACACGTGGACTTTACCGTAGAGGTAGAGCGTTCTATGCGTGTATTGGATGGTTTGATTGCGTTGTTCAGTGCGGTTGATGGGGTAGAACCACAATCGGAAACTGTATGGCGCCAGGCGAACCGTTACAATGTACCACGTATCGGTTTCGTAAATAAAATGGATCGCAGCGGTGCTGACTTCTTAAATGTAGTAAAGCAGGTGCGTGAAATGCTCGGTTCTAAAGCCGTTCCTCTTCAGTTACCAATTGGTGCAGAAGATGATTTTAAAGGTGTGGTGGATTTGATTAAAATGAAAGGTATCATCTGGCACATGGAAACAGAAGGTATGACGTTCGATGAGATCGAAATCCCTGCTGATATGCTGGAAGAAGCAAAAGAATGGAGAGCTCAACTGGTAGAAGCGGTTGCAGAATATGATGATAACCTGATGGAGAAATTCTTCGATAATCCGGACAGTATTACTGAAGCTGAGATTCACGAAGCTGTGCGCAAGGCAACAATTGATCTTTCAATTGTACCAATGATGTGCGGTTCTTCATTTAAGAATAAAGGTGTACAAACTGCACTGGATGCGGTTTGCCGTTACCTGCCTTCTCCTGTTGATGTTGAAGCGATTAAAGGAACAGATCCTGATACAGGCGAAGAGTTAACTCGTAAGCCCGATGCAAAAGAACCATTCGCTGCATTGGCGTTTAAGATTATGACCGATCCTTTCGTAGGTCGTTTGGCATTCTTCCGTTGTTACTCTGGTCATCTTGATGCCGGTTCGTATGTATTAAACGTACGTAGCGGTAAGAAAGAGCGTATCAGCCGTATCATGAAAATGTTTGCCAACAAACAAAACCCTGTTGATTTTATTGAAGCAGGTGATATTGGTGCAGCAGTAGGTTTTAAAGAGATCAAAACCGGTGATACATTGTGCGATGAGAACCATCCGATTACTTTAGAGAACATGTTCATTCCTGAGCCTGTAATCTCTTTGGCGGTTGAACCAAAAGCACAGGCCGATGTAGATAAAATGGGTCTTGCAATTTCTAAGTTAGTGGAAGAAGATCCTACACTCCGTGTAAAGACTGATGAAGAAACTGGTCAGACTGTATTGAGTGGAATGGGTGAGCTTCACTTAGAGATCATTGTAGACCGTATGAAGCGTGAGTTTAAAGTAGAAGTGAACCAGGGTGCTCCTATGGTGGCTTACAAAGAAGCTTTCAAGAAGAAAGTTGAACACCGTGAAGTGTTGAAGAAACAATCGGGCGGTCGTGGTAAGTTCGCTGATATCGTATTTGAAATCGGACCTGCGGATGAAGAGTGGTTGAAAGAAAATCCGGGTAAAGCATTCCAGTTTGTGAATGATATCTTCGGTGGTTCTATTCCAAAAGAATTCATCGCTCCAATTCAGAAAGGTTTCGAAGCTGCTATGACGAACGGTGTATTGGCTAACTACCCTGTTGAACACATGAAGATTCGTGTGTTTGATGGTAGCTACCATGATGTGGATTCTGATGCAATGTCGTTCGAATTGTGTGCGAAGAGTGGTTTCCGTGAAGCAGGTCGTAAAGCTGCTCCAACACTCCTCGAGCCAATTATGAAAGTAGAAGTTGTAACACCAGACCAATACATGGGTGATGTAACAGGTGACTTGAACCGTCGTCGTGGTATGTTGGAAGGTATGGATACAAAAGGTAATGCACAGGTAATTAAAGCAAAAGTTCCATTGAGCGAAATGTTCGGTTACGTAACTCAGCTCCGTTCATTATCTTCTGGCCGTGCAACTTCAACCATGGAGTTCAGCCACTATGCACCTGCACCAAACAACGTTGCCGAAGAGGTAATTGCCAAGGTGAAAGGTAAAGTGAATGCTTAATTGTAAGTAGTAACTTGAAATAGGAATCCCCTGCGATAAGCAGGGGATTTTTTTTGCCATCAGTTGATTATCGCTGATACGTAATTAAATAAGAAAACAAAAAACGCCACATCATTTGATGTGGCGTTTTGATATTTCTAATACAAATAGTTATCTGCTGTTTGCATCATTCATCCGAATGTTTCTTCCTTTGAACTTTTTACCGTCGATGGCTTTCATCATTTGCTTAGCCGCTTTGCTGTCTACCTCCACCCAGCTATTCATTTCACGCATATCTATTTTACCGAGTACTTCTTTTTTCAAATCACTCATGTCTAAAATAAACTGGAGGAAACTGGCTTTGTAAAAACCATCTTTGGTACCAAGATTTACAAACAAACGGGCATAGTTGCCAGAACCGCCGCCTGCATTAAAATCACGGCCTTGGGTATCACGGTAAGGCTGGCGTTCACGAGGAGCTCGGGTGCCTCTGTCCATACCTCTTTCGGTACCACGACCATCACGTTTGAATTTATCAAACTCACGGCCACGTTCACGAATATTCAAATCTTCTGCGTTTTCGTAATACTTCAGGAATCGGTCGAATTCCATTGATGCAACACGCTTCAGAATTTCTTCCTTGCTGATGTCTGCAAATTTTTCCTGCAGCATCGGTACATAGGTTTCATATTCTTCATTGCTTACATCCATGTTAATCAACTTGTCCATAAACGAGAAAAACTGTTTGCGGCAAACATCTTTACCGCTTGGAATTTCAAGCTTATTAAAACGGGATTGTACAATGCGCTCAATCTGGCGGATTTTGCCAATTTCACGGCTATGTACAATGCTCATACAAATACCTGTTTTACCTGCACGACCAGTACGACCACTACGATGTGTGTACACTTCAATATCATCCGGTAATTCAAAGTTGATTACGTGTGTAATATCTTTTACATCAATACCACGAGCTGCCACATCGGTTGCAATTAATAATTGCAAAGTTCTGTCACGGAACTGACCCATCACCGTATCACGCTGCTGTTGGGTAAGATCGCCGTGTAATGCATCAATATCGTAACCTTCTCTTGTTAACTTTTCCGAAATGTTTTGTGCATCAATTTTGGTACGAGTGAAGATGATACCATAAATGCCGGGGTTGAAATCAATTAAGCGTTTCAGTGCTTCGTAACGGTGTTGCGATGAAACCACGAAGTACTGATGATCAATATTCACATTGGCCGTATTCATTTTGCCAACTGTTACTTCCACCGGTTCTTTCATGTACTTGCGGCTAACCTTCCGGATTTCGGGTGGCATCGTTGCACTAAACAACCAGGTACTTTCTTTCTTCGGTGTGTTCTGCAGAATGAATTCAATATCATCCTGAAAACCCATGTTCAGCATTTCATCAGCCTCATCAAGTACTACGTATTTAATTTCGGCCAGATTAATAGCTTTACGTTCGATCAAATCAATCAAACGTCCGGGTGTTGCTACAACGATCTGTATGCCACGTTTAATATCACGGATCTGCATGCCAATGGAAGTACCGCCATAAACGGCTACCACGCTCATGCCCTTCATGTGTTTTTTGAAAAGTTCGATCTCTTTTACGATCTGCAGACAAAGCTCACGGGTAGGGCATACCACCAATGCCTGTGGATGCTTTTTGCTTTCGTCTAATAATTGCAGCATGGGTAAACCAAACGCTGCTGTTTTGCCGGTGCCTGTTTGGGCAAGGCCAATTAAATCCGTTGTTCCGCTTAATAAAACGGGGATTGCTTTTTCCTGTATAGGAGTGGGAGTTGTAAAACCGAGTTCACTAATCGCTTTCATCAATCTTTCATCCAGTCCAAGCGCTTCAAATGTGTTCATTCTTAATTTCTATTATAATAAGCGGCAAAGGTAAGCTTTTAAGGGGAGAATAGGGGGAAGAAGTACGAAGACTAAGGCAAAACGAAGCTGTTGCAGGTAATGGCATGTCTGATTTTGGATGTATGATGGCGGATTTAGGATGTAAGAGGCAGCAAGATGGAGGTAAGAAGTAAGAAGTAGGATGTTGGAAGTAAACAATCACTATTCATCATTGGCCATTCACTATTTACCACTCACTTTTCTCCATTACCTTTGCCCGATGCGAAAATTGAGCATGGACGAACTGAACCGCAAAACCGTGGATGAGTTCAAGGAAGCTGAAAAAAACAAGGTGATTGTGGTGCTGGAAAATATCCGCAGCATGCAGAATGTAGGGAGTGTTTTCCGTACCTCCGATGCGTTTCTTGCAGAAGCTATATACCTGATTGGTTATACACCACAACCTCCACATCGGGATATTCATAAAACAGCGCTGGGCGCTACCGAAACCGTAAACTGGAAGTATTTTGCAACCACGGCCGAAGCCATTGAAGAGCTGAAGGCCAATGGATATAAACTGTTTGGAATTGAGCAGACAGAAGGCAGTGTGCTGTTACAGGATTTTGAAAAAAAGCCCGATGACAAAATTGCCCTCATATTTGGTAACGAAGCCGAAGGCGTAGAACAGGAAACCTTGCTGCAATGCGAAGGCTGTATTGAAATACCACAGTTTGGTATGAAACATTCGCTGAATATTAGTGTAGCTGCCGGTGTGGTGCTTTGGGAAATGGCAAGAAAAGGTATATTGAACCTATAATCTGGATTGAACAACATGAGTACAGTAAAGAACTACTTATCGCTGATAAAATTTTCGCACACCATTTTTGCATTGCCTTTTGCATTGATTGGATTTTGTATAGGATTTTATTCATTGCCGCATTCTGTTATCCCTGGCTGGAATGAGATTGTTGTACCGGAGTGGGCTTATTCGGGATTATTGAAACAGTTTGTCCTCGTTCTCCTCTGCATGATCTTTGCCCGCAGTGCAGCCATGGCCTTCAACCGATATCTCGACAGAAGCTTCGATGCCAAAAATCCACGTACGGCTATCCGTGAAATACCGGCAGGAATTATTTCGGCCAACAGTGCGTTGTTGTTTACCATTATCAACAGTGTATTGTTTGTAGTAACAACTTACTTCATCAATACGCTTTGCTTTGCATTATCACCCGTGGCGTTGTTAGTGGTGTTGGGTTACAGTTATACAAAACGGTTTACTCCGCTTTGTCATTTAGTATTGGGGCTGGGTTTATCATTAGCGCCAATTGGTGCATACTTAGCGGTAACAGGTGCATTCGCAGTATTGCCCATTTTATTTTCGTTTACTGTTTTGTTTTGGGTAAGCGGTTTCGATATTATTTATGCCTTGCAGGATGAAGAGTTTGATAAGAAATATGAACTGAAATCGATCCCTGCATGGTTGGGTAAAACAAAAGCGTTGCGTGTATCAGAGTTTCTGCATGTGCTTTCGGCTTTTTGTGTTACAGCTGCAGGTTATTACGGCAACTTCGGAATGTTGTATTGGATAGGTGTGGCGGTGTTTATTGGTATGTTGGTATACCAGCATTCCATTGTAAAACCAAACGACCTCAGCAAAGTGAACATTGCATTTATGACCGCAAACGGTATTGCCAGCGTGGTGTTTGCGGTGTTTGTGATTGCGGATATTTTTATTTAACGAATAACTCATCTTTAAAACGTCACCTCGACGAAGGAGAGGTCTCATAAAATTCAAACTGTTTATCATTTTAGAGATGTCTCCTGCGTCGACATGACGACTTCGAAATATGCCACGAATTCTTTGCATCGACTATGGCGGTAAACGCACCGGTATTGCTGTAACCGATCCGTTACAGATTATTGCGACCGGTTTAACGACGATTGAAACAAAAAACTTCATTCCTTTCCTCAAAGATTATATCAGCAAGGAGCAGGTAGAAAAAATCCTCATCGGTATGCCCACTAATTGGGACGACAGCGATACCCATGCCACACCGTTAGTGAAGAATGCCATTGCTCAACTCAAAAAGAATTTTCCGCAGATCCCCGTTGAAACGGTGGATGAACGCTATACGTCCAAAATGGCGAAAGACGCCATGCTCGAAATGGGCCTGAAAAAAAGCCAGCGGCGGGATAAAAAACTGGTGGACGAAATTGCCGCTACCATTATGTTGCAGGAATACTTGGCCAGAATTTAGGATGGATGATTTCTGATGGATGAAGTCTCTACAATGTATTCTGCTCAGATCAATTACAAACGCTTGATCGCCTTTGCTTATATTTGCAGCTAAATTTTTAGATAAAAGGCGGCTAAATCATAAATCCGCCATCATAAATCAGACATCGCATGATTCTTCCAATTGTCGCATACGGCTTTGATGTACTTCGTAAAGTAGCAAAAGATATTACACCCGATTACCCGGGCCTGGAGAAGCTTATTGCCGATATGTGGGAAACCATGTATTCATCAAACGGTGTGGGCTTGGCTGCTCCGCAGATTAATAAAGATATCCGGTTGTTTGTGGTAGACAGTGCACAGATGTTTGCCAATATGGATGAAGAAGAAGCCTTGCTGTATCCTGATCGTCCGGGCGTAAAACAGGTGTTCATCAATGCACAGGTAGAAGAGTTGATTGGTGACGACTGGGCTTACAACGAAGGTTGTTTAAGTATTCCGAAGATTCGTGAAGATGTGTACCGTGCCGAAGAAGTAACAATTCGCTACTTGGATGAACACTTCAACGAACATGTAAAAACATTTGATGGCATTACAGCCCGTGTTATTCTGCACGAGTACGATCATATCGAAGGAAAACTGTTTATCGATTACCTGAAGCCATTGAAACGTAAAATGCTGAAAGGAAAACTGGATGATATTTCAAAAGGAAAAGTGAGCGTAGATTATAAAATGGTGTTCCCTAAATAAGAAGAAAGCCCGTCACACGACGGGCTTTCTTTTTATTCATCATCTCCGGTGAGATTCTTCGCCTTTGTGTACACTCTCCATTTTTCAATTACCTGTTGCATATCTGTTGCCAGCTCACTGTCAAACAACATGCGTTCCTGTGTTTTAGGATGTGTAAAGCCCAGTGTTTTTGCATGGAGTGCATGGCGTGGACAAATAGCGAAACAATTATCTACAAACTGTTTGTATTTGGTATAAACAGTTCCTTTTACAATCCGGTCACCACCATACGTATCATCATTAAACAACGGGTGACCGATGTGCTGCATATGTACACGTATCTGGTGGGTGCGGCCTGTTTCCAAACGGCATTCTACCAGTGTGGTATAGCCGAAACGTTCCAGCACGGTGTAATGTGTAACGGCTTCTTTACCATATTCACCATCGGGATATACATCCATGATTTTACGGAAACGTTGATGCCTGCCTACATGACCGGTAATGGTTCCGTTATCTTCTTTAATATCGCCCCACACCAAGGCCACATATTTACGCTCTACTGTATGGTTGAAAAACTGCTTGGCTAAATGCACGCTGGCCTGTTCGGTCTTCGCCATTATAACAAGTCCACTGGTATTTTTATCAATACGATGCACCATGCCAAAGCGTGGCAATTCATCTTCTGTAAGATTAGGTTGTTGCTGTTGAAAATGCCATAAGGCACCGTTTACCAATGTGCCCGAATAGTTACCGCAGCCCGGGTGCATCACCATGCCGGCCACTTTGTTCACCAGCATTACGTGATCATCTTCGTACACAATGTTCAGCGGCAGTTGCTCAGGTTTCAGGTCTGTATCTTCAGGAGCAGTGTCGGTAAAGGTTACAATATCATCGCCCGGTTTTACTTTATAGTTGGCTTTAACGGTATTGTTGTTCACCAGTACCAGACCGGTTTCAATACCACGTTGTACTTTATTGCGGGTGGCACCTTCAATTTTCGTCATCAGGTATTTGTCTATACGCAAAGGTTCCTGCCCTTTGGTAACAACAAAACGCTTCTTCTCGAACAACTCTTCCGAGCCGTCGCCGTTCTCCAGTTCACTGTCTTCATCCAGTAATTCTTCGTCGATCATAAGCTGCAAAAGTAAGCCCTGTGTGTCATCCGTTCAAATCAACGTAAATTTGCAGGCTATGACACAACAGGTGCAGTTTGAAGATTTAGGAAATATGCCGTACAAACAGGCTTGGGATTACCAGGAAAGTTTGCTGAAGAAGAATCTGGAAGTAAAGGCTGCATTGCGTGTTGCAGCTGATAGGCAGCAAGCACTCACGACTGACGACTCACGACTGACGACTCAACACTATCTTCTTTTCGTCGAACATCCACCCGTGTACACATTAGGTAAAAGCGGCGATGTGAGCAATATTCTTATCAGTGAAGAAGAACGTATTGCAAAAGGCATTGAATATTACCCAACTAACCGTGGTGGCGATATTACGTTTCATGGTCCGCAGCAAATTGTTGGTTATCCAATCTTCGACCTTGAAAAATTTGAAACCGACATTGGTAAATACCTCCGCAAGCTGGAAGATGTGATTATTCTAACAATGGCCGATTATGGATTGAAGGGCGATCGTAGTCCCGGTGAAACAGGCGTGTGGCTCGATCCGGATGTGAAAGGCAGGGAACGAAAAATCTGTGCCATGGGCGTGCGGTGCAGCCGCTGGATTACCATGCACGGTTTTGCATTTAATGTGAATACTGATCTTGCTTATTTCAACAACATCATTCCCTGTGGTATACAAAACAAACAGGTTACTTCACTTGAAAAGGAACTGGGCCGTAAAGTTGATTTTGAAGAAGCCAAAGAACGGGTGAAACGAAATTTTGAAAAAATATTTGATATCAAATTATAATGGCTTGGCGAAGTAGAGCAATGTTTTATGATCGCCAAAAATCCATTCTTCTTTTTCCAGCTTATAAATAAACAGCAGCCAGCTGTTGTCGCCCGATTTGATTTCGATCTGGTTATTTACAACAGTAATTGTGCAAGGCATCACTTCTGTTTTATCTTTTGAGTAAAAGGTGAGTTCTGCTGTTGCTGTATTGTTGCCGCTGTGCTTGATGGCTTTAATGTAGCGGATCAATACCGATTCGTTGCTGATGGCACCGGGCTTCGATCGTCTGCGGTAAATAGTCCAGTTACTGCCGTCTAAATCGGCAAGGTTGGGGCTGATGGGTGTATCCAGTACAGGATCAGATACGGCATTTTTACCCAATGTTTCCCGCCAGAAAATTTCTTTCTTTACTAACGTGTGTACCGTGCCATCATCATCCAATAAAATTAATTCATTCTCCGTAACCGATTTTATGGTGTAAATATCAGCTGCTGCAATCAGCACATTGCCGGGCTCATCAATAAAGGCTTCGCCACGCATAATTGTTTTGGTGCCGTCACGTGTTTCAACTTTATTGGTATTGGTAAAATGGAGATAGATCGTGTCTGCAATCGGCAAATCGTTTTTGTCCTCATCCGAACGCTTTGCTTCCTGCCAGCGGCCCTGCAATTGTTCTAACGAAAAATTAAAAGTTGGGGTCTTTTTTGGATTACCTGTATTGGTTGGCGTAACACCTCGTCTTCCTACACGTTGTGCAATTAGCAAACAAGGTGCAGAAAAAAGCAGGAACAATAATAGGGTTAAACTTTGTTTCATAAGTGTGGATGCAGGGAATGCAATCTGCAATGCACATCAAATTACAAAAACAACGCCATTCTTCAAATGAGGGAGCAAAAAGATTAGTAATCTCTTGTTATGAGGAATTTATTTTTCTCTTTCAACTTACCATCCTCCAGGAGCTCAAAGTGGTACCAACCCGAGCGCATAAAGTTTACTTTGTCGAGGGTAAGGTAAGGCTCGGTAATTTTTGGAATGGCAAACAGCAAGCTGCCATCTTCTTTCATAAAACGGATGCTGTATTTTTTTGATGCAGCTTCGGGTAACCGAATCACAGGGTTGCCATCATCGCCTGTAAAAACATATACAGACGGAACCCAAACAGGCTTTGGTGGTGCCTGAGGCTTTTCTTCTTTCACCGTTTCTTTAGGTGCAGTAACTACAACGGGCTTATTGTTCTTCGCCGGTTCGGTTACAGTTACAACTGCTTCTTTGGTTGTATCGATAAATAATTTGCGTGATGGAGTGAAGATGTAATTGGTTCCTTCAAACAAAATAAAAATGCGGTAATAGCCACTGTCGTTTTTGGCTGTTTTATCAAAATAGCTATAACTTTTTACATTGGGGTTGGGTACCGAATGGATGGTACTGAAACTGCGTAAACTGTCTTTCGAACGTTGAATATTTATCTGCGATACATTTTTGTACGGACTGTTCCAGCTGATTACAATTTCCCCGTTTCTCTTTTTAATTGCCTGAAATTTAGGTAAGGTATCGTTTTGCGCAAATGCAAAAGAAGTTACAAAAAAGAGGAGGGCGAGTAAGCTCAGTTTCTTCATGGATGATGTATGCAGATGGTTGATTACAATAGTTCGCAAATATAATGCCGTTCAGTATAACAATGTGCCTGCAGGTAAGCTGTTGTTGCCTTGTAAACCACCACTGTGGATGAGCAAAACGGAGCTGCCCTGTGGAAAGTAGTGTTGCTCTGCAAGTGTTACAGCAGCCTGCATCAGTTTACCTGTATACACAATATCGGTGGGGATGCCTGTTTTGGTATAAAACAAATTCATAAAATTGAATTGTACTTGTGTAGTGCGGGCATAACCCGCACCGGCAAATTCAAATAATACAGTTGTTGCAGCAGCAGTTGCAGTTGTTGCATGTAGCTGTATAAACTGTTGTTGCTCTTCTGCTTTAATTTTCAACACAGGAATACCGATCACGGTTTGATGAGGTTGTGCTGCTGCTGCAATTCCTTTGAAAGTTGTGCCGGTACCCATGGCACAAAGAATATGCGTATAACTGTGTGTATCATCAATTGCTGAAAGTATTTCCGTGCAGCCACGCAACCCCTTGCTGTTATTACCGCCTTCCGGCACAAATAAGAAATGATCGTTTTGTAGTTTGATCTGATTGACAGGAGCGCTATTCGAATCATACTCTGCCCGGCTCACAGGAATCAATTGCATACCATGTGCTTTGCAAAAAGCCAGCGTACTGTTGAGTGGTTCTTTTATTTCGCCACGGATAATACCGATCGATGAAAGTCCTTGTTCGTAACAGGCGAAAGCCGTAGCACATAGATGGTTAGAGTAAGCGCCACCCATCGTAAGAATACCTTGCTTGTGATCGTCGATGGCTTTCTGCAGATTGTATTTGAGCTTAAACCATTTGTTCCCCGAAATAATCGGGTGCAAAAGATCGAGTCTTGCAACTGTAAAAGGGAAGAATGTGCCATTTTTCAGCGGCCATTCTGCGGTAGTTGATGCTATTGTTAATGGTATCGTTTGCATGATGCAGGGGAACGATAGTTTCCTATCTTCGCAACGCTCAAAAATAAACAGATTACATGCAACCAACACTTTTAATACTTGCAGCAGGAATGGCCAGCAGGTATGGCAGTATGAAACAGATGGAAGGCTTTGGTCCTTCAGGCGAAACCATTATGGATTACTCTATTTACGATGCAATCCGTGCAGGGTTTGGAAAAGTGGTGTTTATCATCCGGAAAGATTTTGCCGATAATTTTAAAGCAGCATTTGAACCAAAGCTCAAGGGCAAGGTTGAAATTGATTATGTATACCAGGAGTTAACTTCTTTTACAGATGGTTTTAGCATTCCTGCAACACGTGTTAAACCATGGGGCACTGCACATGCCATTCTTTGTGCAAAGGATGTAATTAAAGAACCGTTTGCAGTTATAAATGCCGATGATTTTTACGGCAGAGATGCATTTGAAAAAGCAGCTAAGTTTTTGAAAGAAGAATGTGCCGCAGATAAACATGCCATCATTGGTTACGAGCTGGCAAAAACATTAAGCGATAACGGAACAGTAAGTCGTGGTGTGTGCGAAGTTGATGCAGCAAACAACCTGGTAAGCATTTCGGAGCGTACAAAAATTTATCCTGAAGCAGGAAAGATTGTGTACGAAGATGAAGCAGGCAAACATGAAGTGCCTTATCATTCCAGTGTAAGTATGAACTTCTGGTGTTTTGATGCTTCTGTATTTCATTTAGCATCCAACCTGTTTGTGGAGTTTCTTGCAACAAGAGGACAGGAAGAGAAATCAGAATTCTTTATTCCCATTGTTGCCGATCAGTTTATTAAAAAAGGATTGGGTGTGGTGAAAGTAATTCCAACTTCTTCACAATGGTTTGGTGTAACATATAAAGAAGATGCCCCGGGTGTTCAGAAAAGTGTGAATGATCTTGTTGCTTCAGGCGAATATCCTGCATCGTTATGGAACTAACTTGAATGATATAAATGAAAGAGCCGTTTAGTCATAAACTGCTCTTTTTTTATTGGATCAGCAAAATACCTGTTTGTACTTTTTTATTTTTTCGGAGCAAACGGTAATAATAAATGCCCCGTTGCAGATTGTATAAGTTTACCTGTTGCGGATAATCGTTTATCTGTTGCTGTAATACAATCCGGCCATAATTATCAATTACCTGGAATATCACTTCTTCATCCTGTTCGGTAAGCACAGTAACTGTGCCGTTCACCTTTACAGGATTAGGGTATACAACTGCAATATTATTGCCCGTATTGTAAATATTAGCAGTGTTTGAATAAACGATTCGGCCATCAGTTAATTCTACTACGGCTCTGTACAGATTGTTTCCTTTTATCAATGAAGGATCTGTTGATGTAAACTGTAAGCTGCCAGTAAACGGTTTTTGTTCAAGTAATACAAATCCTGAAGCATTATATTTCTCAAAACGGATTGATTTTACTAAGTAGCCTGTACCGGTTTCTAAATAAAGTAAACCTTGGTTAATGCCTGTTTTATCTGCAATAAAATTCCGGATATAACAAGCTGTTCCCTGCAGTTCATAATTAAAGGTATAGCTTCTTACTGCAGCAGATGAAGCGAGCAGCGGTGTAACACTGTAATTTTTGGATGGATTTGTTTGCTTCGACAAAACAATAAACGTATCGGTGATTGTGCGGAACGGTTCCATGTATTGAGTGCCCAGCTGTGCTATACGGTAACCTGTTGCACCCGGTACACGAGACCAGCTGAATAAAACAGAATCTGCACAGTTAAAACCAACAACAGTATTAATGCGTTGCGAAATTGTAAAGGTATCACTTGTAAAAGCAGAGCTGTTAATCGTCATACGTAAAAGCGCACGTGAAATTGTATTTGCAGTTTGCAGTTTATAATAGCCACGTGTAAGATCTACCGCTGTTGAAATAGTTTGCCAGCTCGTACCATCATCCGTGCTTAAAAGCAAGGTGCCGGTTGTATTGCTGAATGTTGATTGAAAACGCAACACATTCTGTTGACCGGGAAATAAATGATCGGAAGCAGTCGGAAACTGCCAGGTAAACCGATCGGCAGTATCAACCTGGTAAGCAATAGCAAAATTCTGTGAGCCTGCTGGTATTGCAAAGCCATATACAGTAACAGTATAATCCCCTGCAACAGGATTGTCAATTGTTATCTGTTCTACAACATTCAAACTGTCACGCTTTCGTACAGGTAATTGTTGCAGACTGTTGGTATTCGCTGTACTATTGAGCACCCAGGGTTGCCAGGTTGTGCTTCCAAGTGTAATCGTTAAATCAAGATCATTCACCAATGCTTTTGCTGTATTAGGTGCAGCTGGAGGATCGGTCCACACCAGCGTAAGCTTTAATTGTTTGCTGTTAGCTGGTATTGTTATATTAAATGATTGTTGGGTGTTGTTGCTTACACTGCCTGTAAAATATTGATTGTTGACCACTGTATGCAATGCAGCGTAAGCATTGGCACTTCCATAGCCCGATTTAAAATCAATACCCGGCGTTTCTACATCATCAGCGCTGTTAAGCAGTATTGCTTTAACAAGCGATGCAGGTGCATTTGTATTTGCATGTAAACGCTTATATGCATCATGTACTACAGCACCTATACCCGATACCAATGCTGCTGCACCCGAACTGCCATCCTCGCCAAACGCAACCAACTCCGGTTTAACACGTCCATCAAAAGCAGGACCTTTTGAACTGGGAATAAGCACTACACCAAATGTATCGGTATGACCAACCGTAATAATATTTTTTGCATGTTTAAAATTGCCCGTAAGATTCGAGTAACCGTTCAGTCCAGTGTAAGCTCCTGTAGGTGCAGCTTGCGAACCACTATTCCCTGCCGAAAAAATATGCAGCAGCGAAGGATTGGCAATAACCGATGCATCGTAACCAACAGCTTCAGCACCATAATAACTTTCTACAATAGTACCGTACGAATGGTTTTGTAAGAGAATAGAACTGTTGGTATAATGACTGTTTGGTTCGGGCAACAAATTGCTGAAGTCGGCAGTGCTGAGTTGCGCACCCCACGCAGCACCTTTTGTATTGTACCAGGTATTACCGCCGCCTGCAAGCATGGTTGCCATAATACTTGCATGATTTGAAGTAGATGCAGCTGCAAAAGAAGAGCTGAGAATCCTTCCACGAAGATCAATATCGTTTGTATCGAATTTCTGTTCTTTAATGGAAACGTTTACGTTGGCAGCTTTGTATTGTTTGTAATAATGCTGGATCGTTGAAATACGGTTCGCAGCATAATCAACAAAACCAAACAGCAATTCTTCTGTTGGTTTTTTCTTAGAATCAACCGAACGTATAAACGGTAACTGCAACAGCTTTTCTATTTCTGTCCAGTTTGTTTCAAGTACAATAATTTTTGCCGGTTCGTATGTTGAAACAATACGGATAGATTTGTTTGATGCAACGGTAGTTTTAATTTGTTGAAGATCCGTTACTGAAACTGTATACAAACCAATGCCCGTTGGCTTTGAAGTGCGTAGTTGTAAGGCGAGTGAAGGCAACAACTTATCCACAGGTTTTTGTTTTATTTCCTGTGCATGTAACGAAAGCGTCGATAGAAAAATAAATAAAGGAAGCGTTGTTAATTGTAACAGTGCAAAACTACTTTTCAACTTTATTAGATATTTTTTCATCGACTATAAAACTCTTTAAAAAACTTCAAATCACACATTAAAAATTTTGCTGTGTAGTTTTTCGAAGTGATTTTACTTTTTTCCTAAACAGATATTTTGTTTGCAACATTGCTGCAATGATTGCTCTTTTACACTTGATAAAAATAAATAATTTAAACCTGTCATTTTTTTTTAACCTAAACATTTAAACATGAGAAAACTGATTTACGGAATTGCTGCAGTATGTTTTGCAGCGTTATTTATTGTTGCCTGTACAAAAGCATCAACAGAGCAAACAGATGCACAGGTATCGCAGGATGTATTAAAGCAGATTGCTGCACAGGGATTTTCAACTGAAGGTGTAATTAAAACCGATGGCGGTTACCTTGTAGAGGGCGACATTTTGTTGACTCCTGAAAATCTGAAGCACACAGCTACATCAAACGAGTTGATTTATGCCAATGAAGAACACTACCGTACTACTTATTTAGTAACTGGTTTGCCACGAACCATTACGGTAAGCCTAAACACAACGCAGGCAAACTTTGTTTCTGCAACTGATGAAGCGATTCGTCGTTACAATGCGTTGAATCTGCGTGTACGTTTTCAACGTGTAACCGGAACTTCGGCAAACATCAATATTGTTACTTTTTACCAGGTAAGCAATACCTTAGGTTCTGCAGGTTTCCCTACAAGCTCTGGCAATCCTTACAACCAGATTCAGATGAATACGTATTGGTACACACCTAGTATTGCCGTAAATGCCTTGGCAACAACCATTGCACATGAAATGGGTCATTGCATCGGTTTCCGCCATACTGATTATATGAACCGTTCGTACAGCTGTGGTGGCTCTGCGGTTAATGAAGGTTCTGCAGGCGTGGGTGCTGTGTATATTCCGGGCACACCAACCGGTCCGAGTGCCGGCTCGTGGATGCTTGCCTGCGGAAGTACATCTTCTACATTCAACCGTCCTTTTACCAGTGCCGATCAAACAGCTTTGAATTACGTGTATTAATACAGTTCCAGCTCGTTGTAAAAGCATTCGTGTATACGAATGCTTTTACTTTTTATAAGAATGGATGCGGGTATTTACTAAGTGAAAATATCCTTGCAGCTTGAATAAAATTGATTAATTTAACCATCTCTTAAACCTAAACATTTAAAACATGAGAAAACTATTTTCCGTTTTGGCCGTTGCATGCTTTGCAGCATTGTTTATTGTGGCCTGTTCGAAATCTGCAAAGGAAGTTCCGCAGGCAGATATTCCGCAGGATGTGTTGAATAAAATTTCAGCATTAGGACTTTCTACTTCCAATGTGCTTGCTTCAGATGGTGGGTACGTTGTAGAAGGGGATATTTTTTTAAGTAATGAAGATCTGGATAAACAAAAGACAGTTAACAAAATTATTGTTGCTAACTCTGAGCAATACCGAACTACAAATTTAGTAACAGGTTTACCTCGTGTTATTCGTGTAAGTATCAGCGGTAGAAACATCACTCAATTACTTATTGATGGGGTACAAGGCGCAATAAATCGATATAATGCAGAAAATCTGCAACTGACTTTCCAATTTGCCGGAACTAGTGGCGGTGGTAATATTGATATTTCTGTTGTAAATACAGGTCAATATATCGCTTCAGCCGGTTTCCCAAGTGGAGGTAATCCATATGGTACAATTAAGTATGCACGTACTTATACTTCTGGCTACAGTCTCGGTTTTGTAACATCAGTGATAGCACACGAAATGGGACATTGCATTGGCTTCCGTCATACAGATTACATGGATCGTTCATACAGTTGCGGAGGTGCAACTTCTAATGAAGGTGCAAGTGCTGTAGGTGCGGTATTGATTCCAGGTACACCAGCAGGGCCCGATCCTAATTCATGGATGCTTGCTTGTATTGGCGCATCTGGAGATCGTCCATTTAATACAAACGATAAAACAGCCCTGAACTATCTCTATTAATAAAATAGAAAAGATAAAAATTAAAAGCCCCGCAATTTGCGGGGCTTTTAATTTTATTTACGGAACGCTTTGTATTGATTGATGAGTGCATTGGTGGATGCATCATGCGATGTAACCACTGCATCGCTTTCCAGCTCAGGAAGAATTTTGTTGGCTAATTGTTTGCCCAACTCAACTCCCCACTGATCGAAGCTGTAAATATTCCAGATAACACCTTGCACAAAGATCTTGTGCTCGTACAATGCCACCAGTTCGCCTAATGTAAACGGCGTAATTTGTTTTACAAGAATGGAGTTGGTAGGACGGTTACCTTCAAATATTTTGTAAGGAATCAATTCTTCCTTTACGCCTTCTGCAATCACTTCCTCTTTGCTTTTGCCGTTCATGAGGGCTTCTGTTTGCGCAAAGAAATTGCTCATGAGTTTGTTGTGATGATCGCTCAGCGGATTATGACTGATGGCCGGTGCAATAAAATCGGCAGGAATTAAATGGGTGCCCTGGTGGATCAGCTGGTAAAACGAGTGCTGACCATTGGTACCCGGTTCACCCCAAATGATAGGACCTGTGCTGTACTCAACTTTATGACCGCTGCGATCAACATACTTACCATTGCTCTCCATATTGCCCTGCTGGAAATAAGCTGCAAAGCGGTGCAGGTATTGATCGTAAGGAAGAATGGCTTCACTCTTTGCATCAAAGAAGTTCACATACCAGGTGCCGAGCAGTGCCATGATCACGGGAATGTTTTTATCGAATGCAGTTGTTTTAAAATGTTCATCAGCTGCATAAGCGCCTTTCAGCAACTCTTCAAAATTATTGTAGCCAATGGTCAATGCAATGGATAAACCAATAGCACTCCACAAACTGTAACGGCCGCCAACCCAATCCCAGAATTCGAACATGTTGGCTTTGTCAATACCAAACTTCACCACTTCTTTTTCGTTGGTTGATAAGGCAGCAAAATGTTTGGCAACAAAGGCTTCGTCTTTTGCATGCTGTAAAAACCAGCTTCTTGCACTGTGTGCATTGGTCATGGTTTCCTGCGTGGTAAATGTTTTCGATGCAATCAGAAACAGCGTTTCATCTGCCGTTACTTTCTTCAAGGTTTCAGCAATATGTGTACCGTCTACATTACTTACAAAATAGGTTTCAATACCTTCAACCCAATAAGGTTTCAATGCTTCGGTAACCATCACCGGACCAAGATCGCTACCACCAATACCGATGTTTACAATGTATTTGATCTTCTTACCGGTATAACCTTTCCATTCGCCACTATGAATACTCGCACAGAAACTTTTCATTTGCGCCAGCACACGTTGTACATCGGGCATCACATTTTTTCCATCAACCAAAACTGGTTTGCCGGAAAAATTGCGGAGTGCTGTATGCAGCACCGCACGCTTTTCGGTATGATTGATGACATCACCTCCAAACATTTTTTCAATCGCCTCTTTCACTTTGCACTCTTCTGCCAACTGCTGCAGCAGTTGCATGGTTTCTCCGGTAATAATATTCTTTGAGTAATCGAAGATGATCGCACCTTCTGTTACATTGAATTGTTGAAAACGGTTTGCATCAGCTGCAAACAATTCTTTCATGTGCACCTGTTTCATTTGTGCAGCATGTGCTGCTAATTGTTGCCAGGCTGTTGTTGTTGTTGGGTTAATCGACGAAAGCATGTGGGTTAATTTTATTCAATCAATACGTATTATTCTGCTTCAGCCAGCAATTGCAGGCTTTGCTCTTTGTCTTTGTGTAACTGCTCAATCAGTTTCTCCAGTCCGTTAAACTTCACTTCATCCCGCAAATGATATTTTACAAACACTTTTAAATGGCGGTTGTAAATATCTTCTGCAAAATCGAACAGGTTTACTTCGGTTGTTTTTTGTGTGCCGTCCACCGTTGGCCTGGTGCCAATGTTCATCATGCCTTTCATCATGCGTGTATCACCTTCTACCTGTGCAAGCACTGCGTACACACCATTGGCAGGAACCAGTTTGCCGGCGTCCTGTATTTGCAAATTAGCAGTAGGGTAGCCCAGCTTGCGACCGAGTTTATTTCCTTCCACCACATATCCTCTGAAGAAATACGTATAGCCCAACAATTGATTTGCTGTTTGTGCATCGCCTTTGGCAATGGCGTCACGGATCTTGGTAGAGCTTACGGCTACTTCATTCAACACCTGTTTGGGAATTTCTTTTACATCGTACGCAAACTGCTGACCCATTTGCTGCAGTAATGCAAAATCGCCTTCACGGTTATTACCGAATTTATGATCGTACCCGATAATAATGAGCGATGGGTGAAACAACTTCACCAAAAAATCCTGGATGTACTGCTGTGCTGTTTGTGCAGCAAATGCTTTGTCGAAAGGAACAACCACAAGGTTATCCAATCCCTGTTGTTTCAACAGTTCAATACGTTCTTCCAGTGTGGTGAGTTCAGCTATTTCCTGTTCGGGCTTGAGCACTTTGCGGGGATGAGGGTAGAAGCTGATGAGCACCGATTCGGCTTCCCGATCTTTTGCTTCAGCTATTAACTGCCGGATGATTTGCTGGTGACCAAGATGCACACCATCGAACGTACCGATTGTTAGTACGGTTTTATTGAATACCGGTAACTGCTGCAAACTTCTGTAAACCTTCATAATTTGAAGGCACAAAAGTAACACATTTGATGTGTGGAAGTGTTAGTTTTGCGGCTCATAATCATCTGCACATGTCATTATACAACAAACGGGGCGTTTCAGCGCAAAAGGAAGAAGTACACAAGGCAGTAGAACATCTCGACCAGGGTTTATACCCCCATGCGTTTTGTAAACTCTATCCCGATTACCTCGGTGGCGATGCCGATTGGGTGAACGTAACGCATGCAGATGGTGCAGGTACAAAAAGTATTTTGGCTTATTTGTATTGGAAAGAAACAGGGAATGCGTCGGTTTGGAAAGGCATTGCACAGGATGCAATTGTAATGAACCTCGATGATTTGCTTTGCGTAGGTATTTACGATAATATTTTATTCTCTTCTACCGTTGATCGGAACAAAACACTCATTCCGGGTGAAGTGCTGGAACAGGTGATCAATGGCTCGGCTGAGTTATTTGCACAACTGAAAGAATATGGGGTGAATATTCATTACCTCGGTGGCGAAACAGCTGATGTAGGAGATGTGGTGCGTACCATTGCAGTAAACGGAACGATGACAGCTCGTTGGCCGAAGAGCAAAGTGATCAGTAACGATAAAATAAAAGCCGGTGATGTGATTGTTGGATTGGCCGGTTTTGGTCAGGCGAATTACGAAACATCGTACAACAGTGGTTTGGGCAGTAACGGCTTAACGAGTGCACGACACGATGTGTTGGAAAAATATTATGCGCATCATTTTCCTGAAACATTCGAATCGAAACTGAGCGATGACGTGGTGTACATTGGTAAACATCGCCTGGCCGATGAAGTACAATTGCCCAACGGTGAAACTTCTTTGATCGGTCGCTTGTTGTTATCGCCCACCAGAACCTTTGCTCCGGTGTTGAAAGAGATTCTGCAAAATCATTTTGATGCAGTTCATGGTTTGATCCATTGCAGCGGTGGCGGGCAAACCAAGTGTATGAAATATTTACCCGGGCCGATGAAGATCGTTAAAGACAATCTCTTTGCACCGCCGATCATTTTTGATCTGATACAGGAAGCTTCCGGTGCCGATGCACGGGAGATGTACCAGGTATTCAACATGGGTACACGCTTGGAAATTTATACCAATGAAAAAGATGCTGATACTTTGATCAACATCTCAAAATCGTTTGGTGTAGATGCACAAGTGATAGGCAGGGTAGAAGTGAGTGAGAAAAAGGAGTTGTTGATTAAGTTGAAGAATGAGGAGTTGAGTTTTTAATCAGTGTTCCCGTAGCCTGATTGTTTACTTTTTTGTTTTCCAGCAACGCAATTGCCTTCTGTTTTGTAAAGCAGGTATCTATTTTAAATTTTGAGAATGGTTCTGTAAAGAAATTGGCCAATTATTTAGTATTCTGCATTGGTTTTTCGTGAATGCTTCCCTCTTTATCAACAATAAACTTAACTTCTTCATACCTGCCACCATTTTCTGCCTTTATCTGGGTTTTTGTTTTTGCTTCAACATATTTTTGAAAATGAATGTTCCGTTCTTTTATCTGTGCTATGGTTTTTGCTTGGATATATTTCTGAACATAGCTGGTACTTGTCTTTTCTCCTCTGGCAGACAAAATTTTCGTGTCAGAATTTGCAATAGTAATCTTTTCAATTACTTTATCTTCCGGCAACCGAAATGTCAGTTTTTCCGTTTTCCAGCATGTCACTTTTCTTCTATTTTGAATAGCAGGAACCCACTTGGGACCTTTTTCAATAGCTTCGATTAAAATGTCTGCAAGCTTTGTGTCCTTCATAGTTTTTGCTTTTACATTCTCAACAAACCCTTCGGGAGTAACAATAAATTCTATTTCACAAATCCCTTCCTTGCCTTCTTTCGTTAAAGCATCGATATTTTCTCATATTATTTTTTCGATGTACCTGTTCCATGCGTCTTCGCCTCCAGGGAATATTGGCATTATCTCAGCTTTGGTAAAAATTGGAGTGCCTTGAGGAATTGTAATTGCGGTCTTTGGTAATGTATCTTTTGTATTTATTGTTGCGCTATGTAAAACAGTCGCTGTATTTTGATGCTTTGTCGCTGCATAATTCACAATCCCTTTCAACACAGCTTCTGCAATCTTCTCCTGGTTCTTTTCATTGGTAAGAAACGCAACATCTTTTGAATTGGAAATAAAACCACATTCAAGCAATACAGAAGGACATTGCAAGGCAGTTAAAACATAAATACCCATTTGACGTTGTTTGATTCCTGGTTCTCTGATAGACATTACGGGTTTCATTTCATTAATAATGGCTGAACCTAATTCTCTGCTCGCAGGTACATTTGCTATTCCATCTCTTGCAACATAGAGTTCAAATCCGTTCGCTGGATTCTCAACTTCTTTTCCATCTTTTTTTAGGGTTGGTACATATGATGCATGAATGGATATAAACAAGTCGGCCTTATTTTCTTCTGCTATTTTTAACCGCTCATTAGTTTCAACAAATTTTTCATCGCTCCTTGTAAAAATTAATTTCAGATTTTTATCTGTATTTAATTGTTCAATCTCTTTTGTAATGGCTAAAGCTATCTCATCTTCGGTTATTCCATTTAAGCCAATAGCACCATGTCTGATTCCATTTCGGAAACCATGCCCCGCATCAATCACAACAGTTAATGATTTTTCTAATCTGGGAATACGAGAAGCAGCATCTTTCTCTTTAATTTTTAATGCGAATGCAGTAAATAAAATGGTTAACAACGGCAATAACAGTAAGCGGCTGATGTAGCTCACTTTCGGGTTTTTAAGTTTGGATAGCATAAGGAGTCTTCGTTTAATAGGTGAATAAAAAAAGGGATTGGTGAAAGGCAGTGTGTGGCCGGGAAATGCAGTAGCAAGAATCATGGCGGCTAAGGCAGAACTATCCTGGTCCTGTACCGCTTTTCTATCGGCAATAAATTCATGGATCATGCTGAGTTCTTTACGTATCAACCAGAAGAAGGGATTGATCCAAAAAATAATCAACAATAAATTCAGCAACAGTTTATCGAAACTGTGTTTTTCTTTTACATGCACCAGTTCATGTGCAAAAATCTGTTGCCCTTGTGTTGATTCAAATGGAATATTCCTGTTCCAGAAAATGAAATTGAAAAAAGAGAAGGGTGTGCCTTTGGCATCGGTATCAATAAACACCAACTGTTCTGTTTTCCAATGCTGGTATTTTTTAAACAAGCGAAATATATGGATCAGCGCTTTTACAAATCCTGCTAAGATCAACAACGATACAAATAAGTAGAGATACATGCTGATACGTTCGGTAGTGAAATACGTTGATGCGACAGCCGTTGGTTGTAGCTCTTCTTCGAACCAGGTTTCATTGGTGGTAATGGTTTGTAAAACTTTGTAGGAGGTAGCTGTTTGCTCAGCAGGATGGTACCAAAGTTGAAATTGCAGCAATGGAAGCATAAGCGACAGCGCTACAGCTGCCAGCAAATAAAAGCGGTTCCATTGATGAAAGATTTTGTTACGTAGTGCCAGCCAGTAATAAGCGGTTAATACGCCCGAACAGATGATTACTTTCAACAGGTATTCAGCAAAGGCAGTCATGGTTATTTCTTTTTCAAGGTTTGTAAGAGTAGTTCAAGCTCTCCGATACTGAGGTTGTTTTCTTTTACCATAAACGAAACAGCTTCAGAAAATGAGCCTTCAAAATAGCCTTTCACCAGTGTTTTCATACTGGTTTTTGAGTAAGCTTCCTTCGAAATAGCAGGATAGTATTGGTGCATACGCCCAATCACATCTACCTTAATGTATTTCTTCTCCATTAAAATTTTCAGCAAAGTGGCGACCGTGTTCTGATGCGGTTTGGGCACCGGCATAGCATTGACAATTTCACGTAGAAAAGCTTTGTTCAGTTTCCAGATGGCCTGCATTACCTGCTCTTCAGCTTTGGTAAGCGGTTTTAGTTTTTCTGCACTCATGAAACGAATGTATAACTAAAAATTTAGTTTAACAACTAAAAGTTTAGTTAAAGGATTTCGATGCTAAAACTATAAATTTTTGAAATGTATTAATCAACAGGTGGGCGGAAGGTAACTTTCTGTCGGCGCCATGCATTCACCGGTTTACCAGTTTGTTCAGCAGGCAACCACTTAGGGCTTTTCTTTAATGCATCGGTAAGCAGTTTGGCCAGCAAAGAGTTTTTGAGTGTGAGTGCTTCTATGTTCGAAAGACTTCCGTCTTTACTTACAATGAATTGCATTTCGCAAGTGCCAAAACTTTTTTTGTCTTTTACCAGTTTGTCAATTTTCTTTTCAATGGTTTTCATCACATAACTGTTCCATGCATTTTCTCCTCCCGGAAACTGTGCTTCCACATCAACTTTAATAAAAATGGTGGTATCAACATCCTGTGCAGAAAGCGTTCCTTTAAACGCAACGAAGAAGAGAAATACAAATGACAACTTTTTCATAAAATAAAATGAATGTTTTTCGTGGGTTATGAAATACATATTTTTGCTGAAACTCAAATATAATGCTCCCGATTGTAGAAATAAAGAACGCCAATATTTATCAGAGTGGAAATCTTATTCTCAGCAATGTAAACCTCACGGTTAACCAGGGCGAGTTTGTATACCTTGTTGGTAAAACAGGTACCGGTAAATCATCGTTACTGAAAACATTATACGGAGAATTGCCTTTAACCGAAGGTGATGCTACTGTGGCCGGTTTTAATCTGCGGGAAATGGATTGGAAGAAAGTACCGTTCCTGCGCCGAAGCCTCGGTGTGGTGTTCCAGGATTTTCAATTGCTCACCGATCGCAACGTGCACGAGAATTTGAAGTTTGTATTGAAAGCAACCGGCTGGAAAGATGAAAACCTGATGGAAGAAAAGATCAACGATGTGTTGGATAAAGTGGGTTTGAAATCGAAAGGATTTAAAATGACCTTTGAAATGAGTGGCGGTGAACAGCAACGTGTAGACATTGCACGTGCGCTCCTCAACTCACCTAAATTAATACTGGCTGATGAGCCTACGGGTAACCTCGATCCCGAAACAAGCGATGAAATCATGAACCTGTTGTTCCAGGTTGCACGTGATTATAATACCGCTGTCATTATGGCTACCCATGATTTTATGGTCATCAAAAAATATCCTGCACGTATGGTAAAGACCGAAGGCGGTAAAGTATGGGATAATGCTAGCGTAGTGCATGCATAAGCAGCTCAGCGTTTGTTCTGTTGTTGAATTTTGTTTGCAACAGACCTTCTCTTAGTTGTAAATCATCATCGGTAAATTCTTTGTGAAATAATCGATAGATCTGGTATTTCATTTCGGTTGGATTATTGGCCAGCTGGCAAGCCTGTTCAACACCTGTTCCTTCGATCATTTCACTGTTGGCAATTACATGGCGTCCTTTAAACAAGGCATTCAACAGCTTTAGTTTAATGCCCGATTGCATCATGGTTGGCAACACATGCAGTTGTGCTTTTTGTAACAGATCGTTTAGTTCAGCTTCGCTTGGGTTTGCTACCATGCAGGTATGCGGTTGTTTGTGCGCCAGTTCAATCAGTTTATCCGATGGATTTTTTCCTGCCACCACAAACGGCACATCTACGAGGTCATTAAAAATCTTTTCCAGTAACCAAATAGCAGTCTTTTCATTTTCAGCAACCGATAAATTGCCATGATACAAGGCAAATGTTCCTTTACCCGGCTTGGATGTAACCATGCCATTGGGTACAAATGCAGGTAAATGACTGATGTTACTTGCTTTAAACTGTTTCCGGTAAATGGTACAATCATTTTGCGATATAGCAAAAATGGGATAGTCCTTTAATTGCTCTTCATAACGTTTTAATAAACGGCTTTCATGCCGCATATATGCCTTACGCACCAGCGATGTTTCCCATTTGCCTAACTGTTTGTAATATTCAAACTCCGTGTTGTGTAAACGTATAGCGATGTTCTTTTTGGTTATGGAACCGTTGGTTAATCCATAAGTACAATGTACGCCTTCAAATAAAACAGGATAGTCGTCGGCTTGTAAACGTTTCCATAACTGCTCATCGTTACGGGATGCAACAATGTAAGGCAGCTGTAACGAAAAACCTTTATGCCCTTCCTGTCGTGGGTAATAATGTACTTCTGCACAATATTTTTCCAGTTCGGGTTGTGGTCCACGTCCATATTCAAAACAATGTAAATGAATTTGAACACCCAGTTCATGCAGTGCTTTTATTTTACAGAATACATCCATTACGCCGCCGTAATCGGCAGGGTAGGGAACATCAAACGAAACGATATGTAAATGGTCAGCCAAGGAGTTGTTGATAAAAGTCAATTAATATTTTTTCTTCCTGCTGCCAGTTTAAAACAGCAGCAGCCTGTTTACAGTTTTCTTTCAGTTGTGTATATAAAACAGCATCCGACAGTAAATAGTTTAAACCGTTTACAATGCTTGCGGTTGTTGTATCAGGTATCAGCAAAGCAATGTTATAACGTTCATTCAGTTGCCGGTAAGCGGGGTAATCTACACAAAGCTGGGGAATACCGGCCTGTATATAATCAAAAAAGCGATTAGCAAGCGAAAGATAATTACTCTGTCCGTTGTTTTCGAAGAGGGTAATGCCGGCATAAGCGGTAACTGTAACCGCATTTAATTCGCTTGGCATTATTTTTCCTTTCAGCAGCACTTTATCCTGTAAGTGGTTTGCTGCAATTAATTCTTTTGTTTGAAACAGAAAGTTACCATCACCATAAATATGCAAAGGAGCATTTACCTGCTTCATGGCGGGTATTAATGTTTCAAAACTACGTCCTTCATTTACAGCACCCTGGTAGAGAAAGAAGGTTGGTGATTGGGCGTTTGTTATTTCTTGTTCCTTTTTTCCTGTGCCTCCTTCTTTGGAGTTTGTGAGAAAAGGAACATTCCTCACCACTGCGTATTGTACACCGTACATTTTTTCAAACTCTTTTGCAATTGGTTCGCAAACAGTATATCCATGTTTGAATGTTGGTACGGTAAACCGTTCAATCCATTTCCACATTTTGTAGCGTGACGGGCGAGTAACTATCTCCTTCATCTCACAAAACAATTCATGTGCATCGTATACACGTTTGCTGCCTTTGAGTGTTGATGCGAAGTAACAAGGTAAGATGGTATCAAGATCGATGGCACAAATGCAATCAGCTTTTTGAAATAATAACCAGATAAATAAACGGAGGTTATACTCTGCATAAAACAAAGGTCCTTTGGTAAACCAACAGTACAATCGTTTTTGCTGAAAGGGATGTTCTTGAAGTGGAGCTGACTGTTTGAGCTTTCTTCCAACCAATGTAACGGTGTATCCTTGTTGTGCAAGCGTTGTACAGATACGGATCATGCGTTGATCGTAGGTAAGGTCGTTGGTAACAGTACAGATGATGCTTGCCAAAGGAATAATTGGTTTTGCGCAATTTAGTAAAATGAATCATGAATCATTCATGATCTTTTTTTGCCCAGCCATATTCCAAGCGAAATATCGGCAATAAGCGAAAAGTTGTTGTATGCCAGTGCTGCATAAATGCTTGGGCCAACACTGCAATCAATACTGAAGCGATTATTAAAATTACGTTGCAATCCCCACACAATTCCTGCATCAGGTACACTTATTTGTCCGCTAACTGTGTAGTTGCCGTTGTCAGAATAATAAAACGTTTTATTGGCAAAAGAATACTTGGTTAAAAGCGAAAGATAGTTGGCAGAATTTCGTGCAGTCAGTTTTCCTTTTTCGGTTCGTTTTGGAAAATTATAGTAGTAGCGAAGCTGTGCTGCAGCCAAAGCCGTTGGCGTTAAAGAAGAAGATTGGCCTAATGAGGAGGAGAACGAATACGACCAGCCCACAGTAAATGCAGCTCTTGCCTTTATGGTTAGTTTATCTGTAATCGGCATCTCTGCACTTAAACCGGGCGAAAGAATGGTTGCAGCGATAACAGGTTGTGTATGATTCTGTTTTTGAGCATGCAACCGGGGTACTGTTAAAAGCAGGACGAAATAAAGCAGGCAGCGCATGTGTTTTTGAAGAAAGATAATAAAGAAATACAAGTTTGTTTGCAGACGATTATCTACCTTGGTTATATGAATATCATCGAAACCTTTTATACCGCATTTACAAAAGGCGATTGGCAAACAATGGCCGGTTGTTATCATCCTGATGCTGAATTTACAGATGAAGTGTTTGTTGGGCTGAAGGGTAAAGAGGTACCCGGTATGTGGCGGATGTTGATTGAACGTGGCGGCGGCAACATGGAAATAACTTACAGCCATGTGCAGGTTAAGGAGGAGGAGGGCAGTGCCGATTGGGTGGCGGTGTATCTTTTTTCGGCTACAGGCCGCCGGGTGATCAACCGCATCCAAGCCCGGTTTTTGTTTAAAGACGGGAAAATTTATCGCCATACCGACCAGTTCGACCTGCATAAATGGGCTGCTCAGGCCATGGGCTTCAAAGGCAAACTGCTGGGCGGCACCGGGTTTTTCAGACGAAAGTTGCAAAAAACGGCCAGGCAGGGCCTCGATCGGTATCTTAGCCGGAATATTTAATGCCGCAAACGCTGCTTTTTTTAACTATTTCCCCTACCTTTGCCGCCAATTTATAGATGTATAATTTGGATGTCAATTAAAAAAATCTGAGATGTCAGCAATTACAAAAGAAAAAAAAGCAAGCATTTTCGCAACGTTCGGTGGTTCTGAAAAAAACACCGGTTCCATTGAAGGACAAGTGGCTCTGTTAACTGAGCGTATCAATCACATTGCAGCTCACCAAAGAGAGAACAAAAAAGATTTCTCTACAAACCGTGGTCTGATGCAGCTGGTTGGTAAGCGTAAGCGTTTACTCAGCTACCTGAGCAAGCACAACCTCCAGGGTTACCGTGCATTAATTGAGAAACTCGGTCTCCGTAAATAATTACGGTTATGTAATAAATCATTATTCCCAACACGTTTTTTTGCGGTTGGGAATTTTGTTTTTCCTACAGGTTTCTCTTTTCAAACCATTTTTCACAGAATTGCCTGCACGGCTTCCTTCCCGCCTGCCTGCTTGCCAATTCAAAAACAACATGTTGTATGTTATCACAACCTATCAGTAAATCATTCGATTTGGGTGGTGGCCGCATTGTTACCATCGAAACGGGCAAACTGGCCCGCCAGGCCGATGGTGCTGTTACCGTTCGCCAGGGCAATTGCGTATTGCTCGCTACCGTTGTAGCCAATAAAGAACCAAAAGAAGGTCAAGACTTCTTTCCATTATCAGTAGACTACCAGGAAAAGTTTGCATCTGCAGGCCGTATTCCCGGTTCATTTTTTAAGCGTGAAGCAAGATTGAACGATTACGAGGTTCTAACCAGCCGTTTGATCGACCGTGCTTTACGTCCATTATTCCCCGAAGATTATTTATGCGATGTGCAGGTATTGATCAGCCTCGTTTCATCTGATGCAGAGGTAATGCCTGATGCATTGGCTTGTTTGGCTGCGTCTGCTGCATTAGCTGTTTCAGATATTCCGATTAAAGAAATTATTTCTGAAGTACGTATTGCTACAATTGACGGCGAAATGGTGATCAACCCAACCCGTTCACAATTAGCAAGAGCAACTTCCGAGTTCATCATTGCAGCTACCGAAAAGAACCTGATGATGGTGGAAGGTGAAGCAAAGGAATGCAGTGAAGAAGATTTAGTAAAAGCTCTTGAATTGGCACACGATGCAATCCGTTTGCAGATTAAAGCGCAACAGGAATTAAGAGACGCAAAAGGCATTACTACAAAACGTGATTACAAAAAGCCGGAAGGCAATGAAGAAGTAAATCAGAAAGTAATTGCGTTTGCAAAAGATAAAGTATATGCAATTGCAAAAGCTGCTAGTGGCAAGAACGAACGCAGCGAAGCTTTCAGCAAACTGAAAGATGAGTTGATCGCCAGCCTTGGTGAGGAAGCAACCGATGTTGAAAAGAAATTAGCAAAGAAATATTACGAAGACCTGAAGTGGGAAGTGGTGCGTGATATGATTCTTGAAGATCGTGTACGCCTCGATGGCCGTAAGTTAGATGAGGTGCGTCCGTTAGCAATGGAAATTGAACCATTGCCAACACCACACGGCTCTGCTTTGTTTACCCGTGGTGAAACACAATCATTAACAACTGTTACATTAGGTACGAAGCTGGATGAGTTGTTGGTAGAAAGTGCAGCAAACAGTAACTATTCAAAATTCTTCCTGCATTATAACTTCCCTCCGTTTTCAACAGGCGAAGTAAAGATGATGCGTGGTGCCGGCCGTCGTGAAATTGGTCATGGTATGCTTGCACAACGTTCATTAAAGCAAATGATGCCGGGCAGTGAATATCCTTACACTGTACGTGTGGTAAGTGATATTCTTGAATCAAACGGTTCGTCTTCGATGGCAACTGTATGTGCGGGTTCATTAGCCCTGATGGATGCAGGTGTTCCTGTGCAAAAACACGTAAGTGGTGTTGCAATGGGATTGATTACACGTGGCGATGGTAAGTATGCAATTCTTACCGATATCCTTGGCGATGAAGATCACCTGGGTGATATGGACTTTAAAGTAACCGGTACACGTGAAGGTATTTGCGGTGTGCAAATGGATATTAAAGTTGATGGTTTAAGCATGGATGTAATGCGGGAAGCATTGAACCAGGCAAAGGCCGGTCGTTTACATATTCTCGATGCCATGTATGAGTGTGTTGCAGAACCTCGTCCGGAAGTGAAGCCACATGCACCACGTATGGAAAAACTGATCATTGATAAAGAATTCATCGGTGCTGTAATCGGGCCCGGTGGTAAAGTGATCCAGGAAATTCAACGTGAAACAGGTACTACAATTACCATTGAAGAAGTAGGTAACTATGGTGAAGTAAGCATCTTCTCACAAGAGAAAACAGGTTTGGAAAAAGCAGTAAACTGGGTGAAAGGTATTGTGGCTGTTCCTGAAGTGGGTGCTGTTTACGAAGCTACGGTGAAAGGAATTAAAGAGTTCGGTGCATTCGTAGAATTCCTGCCGAAGAAAGAAGGCTTACTGCACATCAGCGAAATCAGCTGGAAGCGTTTAGAAAGCATGGAAGGTGTATTAAACGTAGGCGATGTGGTAAAAGTAAAACTCATTGGTCTCGATCCGAGAACCGGTAAGTTTAAACTCAGCCGCAAAGCGTTAATGCCAAAACCGGAAAGTAATGCTCCACGTCCGCAGGTTCAGCCTAAGCAGGATGAGAACAATGGCGAAGAGCGTCTCTAAACTTTCAATGAAATAAGTGAACTTTACAGTCCCGCTGAAAAGCGGGACTTTTTTATTCTGTATACCATACCTAAGCACAAGTAAAATACGATGACCAATTATATCAAAATAACAATACCGGTAAACAGCGACGAGCAGCAGGATATTCTGTTGGCATTACTGAGTGAAGAAGGATACGAAGGCTTTGAAGAAACCGGCGATGCGTTAAATGCTTTCATTGCGGAAGATGCGTTTCTGGAAACGCAGTTGATGGAGTTGTTGCAGCCGTTTTCCATCAGCTATAGCAAAGAAGTAATTGCACCTAAAAACTGGAACGCAGAATGGGAGAGTAATTACGAACCTGTAATTGTGGATGATTTTGTTGCCGTGCGTGCACATTTTCATCAACCCATTACTACAGTACAACACGAAATTGTCATTACACCAAAGATGAGTTTTGGCACCGGCCACCATGCAACCACCTGGCAGGTAATGAAACGGATGCAGTCGATCGACTTCAGTAACAAAACAGTTTTTGATTTTGGCTGCGGTACAGCTGTGCTGGCTATACTTGCCGAAAAGTTAGGTGCAACAAAAGTTCTTGCTGTTGATAATGATGACTGGTGCATTGAGAATTCGATTGAGAATGTTGAAAAGAATAACTGCAGCAACATTGTTGTACAAAAAGCCGATGCTCCTGTAACACAACAGTTCGATGTTATACTCGCAAACATCAACAGGCATATTTTGTTGCAGTACATACAAACCATGGCAGCTACACTTACAGCCAATGGTTTCATCATCATCAGTGGATTTTATAAAGAAGAAAATCAATTGTTGATTGATGCAGCTGCTGCACAACAATTAAAATTGGTTGCATCATCCGATCGGAATAACTGGAGTGCATTACTGTTTCAAAAGTTAGTGTAACATGAATTTGTGGTTACTCATACTGTCAGCTTATCTCATTGGTTCAATTCCCACCGCTTATTGGATCGGTAAATGGTTTTTTCATATTGACATTCGTGAACACGGCAGTAAAAATATGGGCGCCTCCAATACATTTCGTGTATTAGGTTCGGGATGGGGCATTGTTGTATTAGTGATTGATATGGGAAAAGGTGTGGCAGCTGTGCAACTGGCACATGCCATCAACCCGTCTGTATGGTTAGCCAAAGAGTTGATGTTCTGGCAGCTGGTTATGGGTTTACTTGCAGTTGCAGGCCATGTGTTTCCGGTATTTGCAAATTTCAGAGGAGGGAAGGGGGTTGCAACATTGTTCGGAGTCGTCATTGCTATTCAGCCGTGGACAGCATTGATTAGTGTAGCCGCATTTGTATTGGTTGTTTTTTTAACAAAGTATATTTCGCTCGGCTCCATCATTGCTGTAGTTGTATTTGCTGCCTGTGTATGGTTTGCAGTGAAAGAAACGAATAGCTATATGCGTTGGTTTTCGCTTGGTTCTGCATTGCTGGTCATTTTTATGCATCGTTCAAACATCAAACGTTTACTGGCAGGAACCGAAAACAAATTCAGGTGGTTGCGGAAGAAAAAATAGTTTTAACGTTCTTTACGTAGATGAAATTTTAAACTTGGTACGTAAATTGAAATCTGTAAGAAAGTAAATGCATGTTGAACCATTCGCCGGTGTTTGTAGAGGCGATCGACGGCATCCGCAAACAATAAAAACACAGAAAGATGAAAAAGATAGTTAGCTCCATTGTTATTGTTGCAGCATTATTTGTTGGTTGTGCAAAAAACCAGATTACCGGCCGTAGTCAGTTAAAACTGTTGCCAGAAAAAGAATTGCAGAATATGGCCACACAGCAATACCAGCAATTCCTGGCGCAAAGCAAAGTTGTAAATGTAGGCGTAAATAAGGATGCAGAAATGGTGCGTCGTGTAGGTACACGTATAGCAGCAGCCATCACCAGCTATTTACAAACACAAGGGAAAGCAAACATACTGGATGGATATAAATGGGAATTTAACCTCATCGACAATAAAGAAGTAAACGCATGGTGTATGCCCGGCGGTAAAGTAGTGGTGTACACCGGACTGTTACCTGTAACACAAAACGAAGCGGCACTGGCCGTAGTAATGGGGCACGAAATTGCGCATGCTATTGCGTTGCATGGTAACGAACGGATGAGCCAGGGTTTGGTACAACAGTTGGGCGGGGTTGCCTTATCGGTAGCCGTTGCAAATAAACCGGCTGAAACACAAAACCTGTTTATGACGGCTTATGGTATTGGTTCAACAGTGGGGGGGACATTGCCGTTTTCCCGCAAGCAGGAACTGGAAGCTGATCAGTTTGGACTGCGTTTTGCAGCCATGGCCGGTTACAACCCACAGGAAGCCATTGCCTTCTGGAAACGCATGGCGGCAGCCGGAGGCGGACAGAAGCCACCAGAGATTTTAAGCACACACCCATCCGACGAAACACGTATCGCAAAAATGGAACAATATGTAAAAGAGGCGATGCCTTATTACAAGCCAATAGGTAAGTAGTTGTTAATCATAATTTTAAATTGTTTAGCCCGGTCGCAAGCCGGGCTTTTCACATCAGTAAAAACAAAAAAATGTTTGTTGATAACCTGTGAGTGATGGGAAAATTGGCTACCTTTGCCATCCACTTTAGTTCTCATCAAAATTTACATTGGCATGTCTATTTCTCTCTTGGAAAAACTCCAATTGAACGAAGAAAAGAACTTACTCATTCAGGGCTTACCCTCTTCAATCGAAAAGCAATTTGTAAAGTTATCATTCGCTAAGAATGTGACTCCGTTGCTGCGTAGTAAGAAGATCGATTTTGCCCTTGTCTTTGCGGTAAATCAGAATCAATTAAACGGAATCTTAAAGGAAGTGCTGCCAGCATTAGGCCCCAATGCCAAGTTCTGGGTTGCATATCCTAAATCGGCTTCTAAAATTGTGAGTGATTTAAACAGAGACGGAAGCTGGCAGTTTGTGTGCCAGTGCGGATTTGAAACTTCAGAAGAAGTAGTGCTGGACCACGTATGGACTGCAATGCGCTTTGAGCGTGCTATTGCGTTAGCTCCGAAACCAGCAAGATCAACAAACAGAACTTCAAGGTTAACACCGGCTGAAGCTTAAATCCGTTTCACCAACTAATTACACTAGCCGTCTGCAAAGGCGGCTTTTTAGTTTACATGAGCCATAACAATATTGAAATAAAAGCACGTTGTGCCGATCCGGCCTTTATTCGTGCATTCCTGCAGCGGCAACAGGCCCGTTTTATTGGTTCAGACGAGCAAACCGATACATACTTTCATGTGCCCAACGGACGCTTAAAATTGCGCCAGGGTCCCATTGAAAATGCATTGATCTTTTATAACCGTGAAAACAAAGCAGGTCCGAAATTGAGCGAGGTAAAATTATTTCAGGTGCCTGCAGAAAGTGATGTGCTCAAAGAATTACTTACCAAAGCAAACGGTATTAAAGTAGTGGTTAAAAAACGCAGAGCCATTTATTTTATCGATAATGTAAAGTTTCATATTGATGATGTGGAGGGGCTGGGAAGCTTTGTAGAAATTGAAGCAATTGATGCCGATGGCAGCCTGGGTTTAGAAAAGATCAATCAACAGTGTCATTATTATTTACAAGCCTTTCAAATACCCGAAACCGATCTTTTAACGCATTCTTACAGCGATCTGTTGTTGAATGCATCTTAGCTTTGTAACGGCAATGAACTGGAAATACAATCATCCTTTACGGAACATGTTTACCTATGCAACTTTGTTGTTGCTGGTGCTTGGTGTAACTGCCCTTTTTTATTGGGATAAAGAAAAAGTATTCCTTGCATTGAATAATCAGCACACCTATGTTGCAGATCTTATACTCAAGTATTTAACCTACATTGGCGATGGTATTTTTATGGCAGCCCTCGGCATTATTCTGTGGTTGCTTGGTAAAAAAAAACTCGGATTACTCTTAATACTTTCATTTTTGTTAAGCGGCTTGTTGGCACAAAGTATAAAGCGTTTGGAAGAGCGACCACGTCCGGGTTTGTATTTTAAAAAGCCGGAAGTGATACATCGGGTAGATGATGAATTACTGAAGGGGCGAAACAGTTTTCCCAGTGGCCATACCACTACAGCTTTCGCAACTTTTAGTTTGCTGGCATTTGCCACACGAAATAAACTGGTGCAATTATTCTTTTTTGCAGTAGCTGTTGCAGTAGGTTATTCCCGCATTTATCTCGGTGCACATTTTGCCGAAGATGTATTGGCTGGTGCTGCACTCGGCTTTATCAGTTCCTATTTTCTTTGTTGGTTATTGCGCAAGAAAGATTGGGATTAACGGAAGATAACTGTACCCATGGCCTTGGTTAAATCCATTTCCAATTGCTTCAGGTGTTGATGTGTTTTAATGAGCGTAATCATTTCTTCGTCGTTATGTGGTAACTCCATGTCACGCTGGTTTTCATCAATCATCTTTTTTATTTTCCGCAGCTTAAGGTAGGTTAAAACAGAATGTAATTCCTGTATATATAAATCCTCTTTGGTGGGAAACGGTTTTTCGTAAATGCGAATCCAGTTCGGACTTAATTCATCGCCAAAATCGGCCAACGCAACTACCTGTTTACTGATGCTTTGATCTTCGTGAAAAAGAAAACCTTTTAAAGTAGGTTCTGCACCGTTGTTATACGCTTCACGAAATGTATTACAGAGGTGTAACAGGTCTGCATCTTCAACCATTCCCCATTCATCAATTTCGGCAAACACATGCTGTGCAACAGTAGTTGTTTCATCCCACGGCAATAATCCAAACTCCAGTAACAAACAGGCCAGTGCACGTTCGTGCTTAATATCAAGATTAAAAAACTCAACCGACTCATCGTAGCCAACTTCCGGAGGAGGCATATCGGCTGAAGGTTGTGCAGTCGATTGTTGAAAACGATCTTCCTGTTTACTGATGCGTTCGCCGGTAAGTTTATTCACCAACGTGAGTAAACCCGTTTCATCAATCTTTAGCAGCTCTGCACTTTTTTTAATGTAATCCTGCTTGCGTGTAAAATCTTCAACTTTGTTTATACGGCTGATGCTTTCGGCAATTGTATTAACCGCCGCTGCTTTCTTGGTTGAATCATTACCGGCATCCTTCAGCATTACTTCCAGCTGAAACAGGATTACATCTTTTTTATTGGTTTTAATAAACTCAATAAAACCTGCAGCTCCAACTTTATTTACATAACTGTCCGGGTCTTCTTTATCGGGAATTAATACAAGATGAACATTCAAACCTTCTTCCAATGCAAGGTCTAAACCACGCATAGCTGCTTTTACACCGGCCGCATCACCATCATACAAAATGGTAAGATTGTTACTGTACTTTTTAATGAGCCGCAGTTGATCGGGCGTTAACGAAGTACCACCGCTTGCCACTACATTTTCAATACCTGCCTGGTGTAAGGATATCACATCGGTATAACCTTCTACCAGTAAGCATTCATCATTTTTATCAATGGCCTGCCTTGCGAAATAAGTACCGTACAGAATTTTGCTCTTAATGTACACTTCGTTTTCCGGTGTATTAATATACTTGGGTGCGTTTTCTTTTTTACCGATAATACGAGCACCAAAGCCGATAATTTTTCCTGTGTTGTTGTGCACCGGAAATATGATGCGTTCCCGGTAGTTATCCATCAGCTCGCCGTTACGTTCGGCAACAATGCCTGTTTTAGTTAATAACTCAGGATTGTATTGCTGGCGCAAGGCTTCGCTGGTAAATGCATCACGCTGACGGGGCGAATAACCGAGTTGAAATTTTTGAATAATATCTTCACGAAACCCACGCTCTTTCAAATAGCTCAGCGCAACAGCCTGACCTTCTTCGGTATCAAATAACTGCTTGCTGAAAAACTGTTGTGCAAATGAGTTGATGATGTGTAAACTGTCGGCTGTTTGGCGTAGTTCTTTTGCTTCTGGCGAAGAAAATGTTTCTTCGATCGTAACATTGTACTTGTTGGCAAGAAACTTTAAAGCATCTACATAGCTGTACTTCTCATGCTCCATGAGAAAGCTGACGGCATTACCACTTTTGCCGCAACCAAAACACTTATATAATTCTTTAGCTGGCGATACAGTAAACGAAGGGCTTTTCTCATTGTGGAAAGGACAGAGACCAAGATAATTGGCACCTCTCTTTTTGAGTTTTACAAAGCCGCCTACAATTTCAATAATATCGATGCGGCTTAAGATCTGTTGTATGGTTTCCTGAGAGATCAAGGGGGGCAAATTACGAAAATGTAAGAAGAAAGTCCGAAAGTGAATAAGACCGAAAGTCCGGAAGATGGGAAGCAGGAAAAGAATCAGATTGATAAATCAGCATTGCCTGTCATTCGGTCTTACCGACTTAAAGCTTTCCGACTTTTTCCCCTACATTTGCAACCGTTATGACACAAGAAAAATTAAACGATATAAGGGACCGCATTCTTGTCCTGAGGAGGTTTCTTTGACGTCGAGAGCCGTCAATATAAAATCGCAGAAGATAAACAACTTTCACTAAGCCCCGGTTTCTGGGACGATAACAAGCGTGCAACGGAGATTCTGAAAGAAATCAAAAACAACGAGTATTGGGTGAATCTGTACGAAGCAACCAATACGGCGGTGGAGGATTTTGCTGTGCTGTTTGAATTCTGGAAAGGAGGCGATGCTACAGAAGAAGAAACAAAAGAAGCATACGACAAAGCAGTAAATGCCATTGAAGATGCTGAGTTTAAAAGCACACTCAACCAACCAGAAGATGAGTTGCCGGCAGTATTGCAGATCAACTCCGGTGCAGGTGGTACCGAAAGCCAGGACTGGGCACAGATTCTTGCACGTATGTACCGCATGTATGGCGAAAAGCAGGGCTGGAAGGTAACCGAACTCGATTGGCAGGATGGCGATGGTGCAGGTATTAAAACCTGTACACTGCAGTTTGAAGGCCCGTTTGCTTATGGCTTCTTAAAAGCAGAGAACGGCGTGCATCGTTTGGTTCGTATTTCGCCATTCGACAGTAATGCCAGGAGGCATACTTCTTTTGCCAGCGTGTATGTATACCCGTTAGTAGATGACACCATCGACATCGACATTAAAGACAGCGATGTGAAGATGGAAACAGCACGAAGCGGTGGTGCAGGTGGGCAGAACGTAAACAAGGTAGAAACAAAAGTATTCTTAACACATATTCCAACAGGTATTGTGGTGGTTTGCCAAACAGAACGTTCGCAGCTGGGCAACCGTGAAAAAGCAATGACCATGCTCAAAAGCCGTTTGTACGAAGAAGAACTCCGCAAACGCAATGAGCTGAAAGATGCAACCAATGCCAACAAGAAAAAGATCGAGTGGGGAAGCCAGATCCGCAGCTACGTATTCCATCCGTACAAGATGATTAAAGACCATCGTACCGAATATGAAGTAGGAAATGTACAGCCTGTCATGGATGGTGAGCTCGATGGGTTTATCAAAGCCTACCTGATGAGTGAGAAAGAAGCAGAATCGAAATAATCAATAGAGAATCCAACTGTATGCCCCGCTTTAAAGCGGGGCTTTTTTGTGCAAACGGAAGCGCAAAGCATATGAGCGATAGTTTGTACCTTGCAGCCCATTAAACGGAGACAAGAGTTACATTTTTTAAAGAAGTAATCGAAGGCTCCGCATCTTAAAAAAGCAATAAGCATAAAACAAAAAAGTATGAACCTCGGTTATTTCAACTATCCTTTACCGGTTAATGAACCCGTATTAAATTATGCGCCCGGTTCGGCAGAAAAAAAGCGTTTGAAAGAAGTGTTGGCTGAGTTAAAAAGTACCGAAATAGATGTGCCGATGTACATTGGCAGTAAAGAAGTACGTACCAATAAAAAGCACGCTATGCATCCGCCGCACGAACACAAACATGTGTTGGGCTATTTTCACACCGGTGATGAAAAACATGTACAGCAGGCAATTGACGCAGCATTGGCTGCTAAAGAAGCCTGGGCTGCTATGAGTTGGGAAAGCCGTGCAAATATTTTCTTACGTGCTGCCGATTTAATTGCGACCAAGTACCGTCCGTATATGAATGGTACAACCATGTTGGGCCAAAGTAAGAATGCATTCCAGGCCGAAATTGATGCGGCTTGCGAAATCATCGACTTCCTCAAATTCAATGTTCATTTCTTAAGCGAAATCTATCGTCAGCAGCCCATCAGCGGCTCGGGTATGCATAACCGTATGGAGTATCGTCCGCTCGAAGGGTTTGTATTGGCAGTAACACCGTTCAACTTTACGGCTATTGGTGGCAACCTGCCAACCAGTGCAGCGATGTGCGGTAACGTAGTGGTTTGGAAACCGGCTTATACACAGGTGTACAGTGCACAAATGTTCATGAAGATTCTGAAAGAAGCAGGCTTACCCGATGGTGTCATTAACATGATTTATGTTGATGGACCAACTGTAGGTAAGGTGTGCTTTAATCATAAAGAGTTTGCCGGTGTACACTTTACCGGTTCAACAGGTGTGTTCAACAACATGTGGGAAACCATTGGTAAAAACATGAGTAACTACCGTTCTTATCCACGCATTGTTGGTGAAACAGGTGGTAAAGATTTTGTAGTGGCACATAAGTCTGCAGATCCGGATGTGGTGGCAACTGCTTTGTTACGTGGCGCCTTTGAATACCAGGGACAAAAATGTTCGGCTGCTTCACGTGCCTATCTGCCTTCGAACATTGCAGAAAAAGTAAAGAAGAAATTAATAGCAGGCATCAACAGTTTTAAAATGGGTTCGGTAGAAGATTTCTCCAACTTTATTAATGCGGTGATTGATGAAAAGAGTTTCGATAAAATTAAATCGTACATCGATGCTGCCAAGCGTTCGAAAAAGGCAACCATAATTGCCGGTGGCGAATGCAGCAAAAAAGAAGGCTACTTCATTCAGCCTACAGTCATTGAAACAACCGATCCGAAATACACGACAATGTGCGAAGAAATATTCGGTCCGGTATTAACCATCTATGTTTATCCTGCCAACGACTTTGAAAAAACACTGGAATTGGTAGACAGTACTTCGCCGTATGCATTAACAGGATCCATCATTGCACAGGATCGTTATGCAGTAGAATTGGCTACATCGAAATTGCGCAACAGTGCAGGTAATTTCTACATCAACGATAAACCAACAGGTGCAGTGGTTGGCCAGCAACCCTTTGGTGGAGCTCGTGCAAGCGGTACAAACGATAAAGCAGGTTCTATTCTCAACCTCTATCGTTGGTTAAGTGCACGCACCATTAAAGAAACATTTAATCCGCCAACAGATTATCGTTATCCGTTTCTTTCAGAAGAATAATTTTGCAATAAAAAAAGGGATTTGATTTATCAAATCCCTTTTTTTTAACAACGAAATACATTAAAGCTTTTTTAGTAACTCTTCGGTTTCATTGGTATCTTCTCCGGCTTGTTTGCCAAGTTTCAACGCCGTTTGCGCATAAATTTTGGCATTCTTTTTATCTCCGGTTTTATAATATAAATGGGCTACAGTATCGTTGTTATAAAAATTGCTTTCGAGTTTAACAGAATTCAATGCCCATCCCAACGCTTTTGTTAATTCATTTTTATCGTTGGAGTTTTCATGAATAAACCATGCATATTCATTCAAATTACGCCAGTCTTGTTTTTGCTGGTATTTATCCATATAGGCAATGGTATAATAAATTACCTCTTTTGTGTTTTGCATTTCATTCCCCATATATACGCCGTATAAAAGCGCATATTCATTTGCACGCTCAGGTCTGAATTTTTTCATTACCTGTTCGATGGTTGCAACAGCCGTTTTTAAATCAGCATTTTCCGGAACTTTTTCAGTTGCATGTCTAAAAACGATATTATCCATCCCTTCGTTTAAAATAGTTGCACCAATCAGCTCACTCGCTTTTGCTTTATTTTTTTCCAGAAACTTATAGGTTTCCTCCTCAGGCGACTGTGTATACGCAAGTAATATTTCGAGCATTTCTTCTGTTAACCAGTTATTCTTTTCACGCTGCATAAACGTTTGCGCCATTGAAGAAGCATCATCATCCCCAAGCTCTTTTGCCTGATCCAAGAGGTTTCGTACAGCAGCAGCGGTAAGTTTGCCGCCAGCTAAAAACTTTTTTTTCAAACTGTAGTACTGTGTTTCCGGATTAAGTGCGTTTTTAGCAACTGTTATAAATTCATCGGCAGGTAAATAACCGATGCCTTTATGTACAAGTTCACCATTTCCGTTTATGAATAAGTAGGTGGGGTAGGCGGCTACATTATACCGTTCCGCAATATCTACGCCTTCACCTTTTTCCATGTCTATTTTTGCATTAATGAAATTTTGATTAAAAAATGCGCCTACTTCCTTTAATGGAAATACTTCTTTGGCCATCGATTTACAAGGACCACACCAAACAGCGTATGCATCTACAAAAATCAGTTTGTTTTGCTTTTTAGCAGTAGCTAACAGGTTGCTCCAGCTCTGATTCTGAAAACTTATACCCTCCTGTGCCGTAACTGCCAGCGGAAAAAAGAATAGTAAAGCAATTATTCGCTTCATTGTACAAAATGGTTTAGTGTCCAAATATAGATCGTTTCACCTTTTTTTAATCTCCTGTATCAGAAATCAAAGGCTTACGTTCGGTGTATGTAAACGAAGAACTGTTTTGGCACGGTTTTTTAAAGGGTAGGGTTGTCTTCGCCGGCGATATTGTTCATTAAAATCAATTACAATGAAAGCATTCATCATTTCAGGAGCGTTTTTATTTATGGCAGGATCTGTTCTGGCACAGCACAACAATGTACACGTAGGCTTAAAAGGAGGTTTAAATATTTCCAATCTTGCAAGTTCACCAAATGCAGGGTATGAGACAAAAGTCGGATTTCATGCAGGCGGTTTAGCACATATCCATCTCAGCAAAACCTGGGCTTTACAACCGGAAATTATGTATTCCGGTCAAGGTGCTCAAAACAATGGTGCTAAAACCAGGCTGCATTATGTAAATGTGCCGCTGCAGTTACAGTATATGTTCGATCGTGGTTTTCGTATTCAAACAGGGCCGCAGCTGGGTATGCTTGCAGGCGCTAATGTGCAGCAGGGCGATGTAAAAACAGATGTAAAAAATTCGTTTAAAACAGCAGAGCTGGGTTGGACGATTGGTGCCAGTTATGTTGGCGAATCCGGACTTGGTGTGGATGCACGTTACAATTACGGCATTACCAATATCAACGATGCCAGTTCGGTTAACCTCTATAACCGCAATGTGCAGGTAGGGTTGTTTTATGTGTTTAAACACAAATATTAATAAGAGCAAAAACGGGTAAAGGGCTGTACGTTGGTGCAGCCCTTTTTTATGATTTGATGTTTTGCCGGCATTCGAATGATTATGTGTGAAGGAGTTTAACCCGAAGTGTTTATTTTTATCAAAATTTCAACGAGTGAAAACGATCTTATCAAACGAGCAGTTACAACTTACTATACAACGTCTCAGTCATCAGTTAATCGAGAATCATTACCCGTTTACCGATACAGTGATTGTGGGCTTACAGCCCCGGGGTATTTTTCTGGCCGACAGAATCGTGGCTGTTATCCGGGAAAATTACCCATCGTTAAAACTTCATTACGGCAAGCTCGATATTACCTTTTACAGGGATGATGTACACAAAGAACTGCATGTGGCCAATCAAACAACCATCGACTTCAACATAGAAAATAAAAATGTGATCCTGATTGATGATGTGTTGTACACCGGCCGCACCATACGTGCAGCAATGGATGCATTAATTGATTTTGGCCGCCCGGCAAAAGTGGAATTGCTGGTCCTCATCGATCGCAGGTTTAACCGCCAGCTTCCGATCCAACCCGATTATACAGGTAAAGCCATTGATTCAATCCTGAGCCAAAAGGTTACGGTAGACTGGGGGAAACCGGAAGTAGTGTTATTCTAAGCATTTTTAACACAGAGTTGCAGAGATATTGAGAACACAGCAATGGTTTTACCTTTTCTGTATTCCACTAATTACTCACTACTTATTACTACCGGCTCCCATGCTCTACATTGGATTTTCATTTCAATTTTGGGTTTTCGTTCCCGAACCTTAGCTTTGCTTTTTAATGCAACTATCCACTCGTCATCTGCTCGGCATTAAAGATTTAACAGCACAGGATATTCAACTCATCCTTGATACGGCTGGTCAATTCAAAGAAGTTTTACAGCGTCCCATTAAAAAAGTTCCTTCGTTGCGGGATGTAACGATTGTGAATCTTTTTTACGAAAACTCAACCCGTACACGTATTTCGTTTGAGCTGGCAGAAAAACGACTCAGTGCCGATACCATCAACTTCACCGCATCGGGTTCTTCGGCTGCCAAAGGCGAAACCCTGCTGGATACGGTGAACAATATCCTGAGTATGAAAGTGGACCTGGTAGTGATGCGTCACAGCGCCAGCGGGGCACCACATTTCCTCGCCAAACATATTCCGGCAGCCATTGTAAACGCAGGCGATGGAATCAATGAGCATCCTACACAGGCCTTGCTTGATGCCTTTTCAATTAGAGAAAAGTTAGGAACACTGGAAGGAAAGAAGATTGCTATCCTCGGCGATATTATGCACAGCCGTGTTGCACTCAGCAATATTTATTTGTTGAAAAAGATGGGGGCAGAAGTAACCGTTGCAGGTCCGCCCACACTCATTCCAAAATATTTACAACAGGCATTTGGTGTAAACGTATCGTACAACATCGAAGAAACACTTAAGTGGTGCGATGTGGCGAATGTATTGCGTATTCAACTGGAGCGTCAGAATCAACCTTTGTTCTCATCGTTAAGGGAATATAACCTGGCGTATGGCATTAACCGTAAGCTGCTCGATTCGCTCAACAAAGAAATCATTATTATGCATCCCGGCCCCATTAACCGTGGTGTGGAATTAGATAGTGATGTAGCAGACAGCAAACAATCGATTATTTTACAACAGGTAGAAAACGGTGTGGCCGTACGCATGGCCGCCTTGTATTTACTGGCAGGTAAACGCTCCGATAATTAAGATGCTGCGGGTTATAACACTACTTGCGTTCTCCAACATATTCATGACCATCGCCTGGTATGGCCATTTAAAACAACAGCATGTGCCCATCTGGAAAGCAATCATTGCCAGCTGGCTCATAGCTTTTGTAGAGTATTGTTTTATGGTGCCCGCCAACCGCATCGGCTACGAAAATGGCGTGAGTGCTTTTCAGTTAAAAATGATACAGGAAGTGATTACGCTGGTTGTGTTCAGCGTGTTTGCAGTCATGTATCTGAAAGAACCGTTTCACTGGAAATACATTGTAAGTTTTCTCTTTCTCTTAGGTGCTGTTTACTTTATGTTTAAAAAGTAACAACGCATTTTTCCGCTTCCGTAACGTATATGCCTGTTCAGGCAGTGCCGTTTCCCGTTCAGGTTTATTCGCTTTTCAGGCGAGGCTGTGCACAATAGTTTTGAATTGTTCATTCTTAACAATTTAAAACTGATTGTATGAAAGCCATGTTCAACGTAATGATTGCAACAGCAGTTTCTGCCTGCTTGCTTTTATCATGCAGCAAAGAAAATTCTGCAAATACCAGCGGAAAGCAACAAGTGAAGATTTATTTAACCGATAACCCGGTTTCATTTCAGCAGGTAAATGTTGATATTCAAAAGCTGGAAGTAAAGATTGAAGTAAAAGACAGCACCGGTGCCGAAAGTGAGTTTTGGGAAACATTGCAAATACGTGCAGGCGTGTATAATATTCTCAACTTCCGCAATGGCGTTGATACCTTGTTTGCACAAGGTTTTGTAACGAATGGTGAAATAAAAAAGATACGAATTACGCTCGGTAATCGCAACAGTGTTATGGCCGATAGTGTAGTGTATCCGTTGTTATTGAAAAAACCGCAGGTAATAATTGATGTGGATGATATTTCTTCAATCAATCCATCGGCGGTAAAAATTAATATTGATTTTGATGCATGTGGTTCTATTATAAAAATCAACAACAATCAATTTGAATTGCAGCCACGCATCCGTACGTTTTCCGATGAGCATGACGGACGTATTGAAGGAAAAGTAGTACCACGTGAAGCAGCAGCCATTGTATCTGTTATCAGCAATGGCGATACCTTACTGGCCATTCCTGAAAACGATGGTGAATTTAAAATACGTGGAATCAAATCAGCTGTTGTAGATGTATTTGTAAATGCAACTGCCAATGGCTACAGAGACACAACGCTCAGAAACATACAACTCAATGGCAGGGAAGTAAAATTGCCAACAATTGTATTGCAAAAATAGGTGTGGTAAGTCTGTTGAAAAACCAACCGGGCTGGAAAGCCCGGTTTCTTGTTTTTAATCATCATAAATGAAAAAAGGACGATCGGTTTTTGCTTGTATTAGTCATTGAAATTTTCTTCTTCATCCTGGATCACATATTCATCCGAATCGAGGCGACTGTATTCGTTTACATCTTTCAATGTAAAACTGTCCATGCCTGTTGTTTGTGTCCACTCGCCATGTTCCATACGCAACACCTGCACCGGTAAATCGAACCGCACCTGAAACTCACGCTCCAGATCAGCTACTTTTTCTGTGGGCATAATATCAATCACGCCATCTGTATGTCCGGCTTTAATCGTTTGCAGTTGTACATCATCGGGCAGAATATCTTTTTCTGCAGACGCTTCAAATATTTTATGTGGTACAGCATAAAACTCAAGCCGTAAATAAGGATAGTAAGAAGAAAAAACATATTTAATCTCTCTCAGCGTAATCAGGTCGTGCAATTGGATGTGCATACTGGAATCTTTATAGGTTAAAGGTATTCCTGTAGTTGTTAAGGCTGCCTGCCTGCAGTCAAAAAAGGGGATGATTGTTATCAGAAAATTTTGAAGAGTATCTTTTCGAATAGAAAAGATGACGATTTCCGTTCAAAAGAACAGTAGTTGTGTCCAGTCAAGACGTTTCACATAAGATGTTGATGCTAATTCAAATGTATTTCACTACAGTAGCAGGAAAGTTTAATCAAGGCGTGAACCAGCAATCAGGCTGTATATTGATTGCTGGGGTCTTTTTTGGTTACTTTTTGGACAAGCAAAAAGTAACAGAAATCATCACCATACCAACTTCGCCACTCTTCCTTTACCACCTGCAAGAAAAACAGCACTGCCTTTCTTTGCTTTACGCACCACATGAAAACCGTTAGCTGAAATATTCCGCCAGTTATTGCCGCCATCTTCACTTACATCAACACCGGTAATACCACAGGTAATAAGTTTTGATTTGCTGAGATATTCCACACAGCTTCTGTAACCAAAGGGTGGAGTAGCGGGACTGATAAATGTTTTGCCGCCATTTCGTGTAAGCACACAGTTTTTTTCTGTTGAAGCAGCATTCATGAAATCGCCACCCACAACGGTGAATGTTTTTTTATCCCACACCGCAAGTGAGTTGGCACCGGTTGATTCTTTACCCTGAATGATGGGTAATAAAATTTTATCATTTCGGATAAAGATGCGTGAATACGTACCACCGGTAATAAACAGTAATTCATTTTTGCCAACCGAGCGCACATTGGTGCCGCTGCTGGCAAACATCGCTTCACCTTTTTCTGCAGCTGGAGCCAATTGCTCCGGCATAGTGCGCCAGTTATCGCCACCATCAATTGTTACTGCCATAAATATTTTTCCGTTGATGGGGTCACCGATCACCACACCACTTTTCTCATTAAAAAATTCCATTGCATCTAAAAACATACCCGGACGTTTATCCTGGAAAACGATCTTCCAGTTTTTACCACCATCAACTGTTTTTAAAATCACCGCCGGTGTATCAATACCAATAATGATCGCAGTGTTGGCATCAAACGCTTCAATATCCCGGAAATCAGTTTTTGCAAAACCATCTACTTTGTTCCAGCTAAACGTTGCACCACCATCAACGGAACGACCCACCATTCCATTCGTTCCGCTTACCCAAACAATCTTATCCGTTACCACACTCAATCCACGGATAGAGGAAGTATGATTACTATCGAGCAATTGAATGGTTTGTGCCGATACCCAACTTGCGCTTACCAGAAAAAAGAAAAGAAGTAATTGTTTCATATCATTCAAATGTACGTTAGCTAAGCAAAAATCAAACCGTAACAAAAAAACTCGTAGTACTGCGCAGCGGGTGACAGTTTAAGTACAACAGTAATTCACCACAGTAGTACAAGTACTCAATCAAGGCGGTTGACGGGAATTGGGGTATCATTCCCGTCTTGACTTTTTGGTTCTTTTGTGTCAAGACAAAAGAACAGAAAGAATTCTTGATTTACCGCCGTCAGGGCTTCCAGCCGCCAACGGGGTTTCTCCCACTAACATCAGTTCGCATTCTCTCCATAATTTCCTACATTCGTCCCGATTGCAATAACTATGACCGAATACAATTATCTCCCCCTCGATGAGCAGCCACTCAGCTTCGATGAAGTGAAGAATTACCTGCAGTTCAAACAGTTTGTCTCGATTACGTTTCGTGCACACCATAAGATCGAAACATGCAGAAACTATCTTGATCATAAAATAGCTGAAAGCGATACGCCCTTCTACGGCATCAACACCGGTTTTGGTTTTTTGCAAAACGTGATCATTGCGGATGATCAGTTAGAACAACTGCAGAATAATCTGTTGATGAGCCATGCATGTGGTATGGGTGAAGAAGTGCCGGAAGAAATTGTAAAGCTCATGCTCGCCTTAAAAATAAAATCGCTGAGCTATGGTTACAGTGCTGTGCAGGTTGATACAGTAAAGCGATTAATGGACATGCACAACAACAATGTGCTGCCTGTTATCTATCAACAGGGATCATTGGGAGCTAGTGGCGATCTGGCTCCACTCAGTCATTTGAGTTTGCCATTAATTGGAATGGGTGAAGTCAACTATCAAGGCACACGATACAAGGCACAGGAAGTACTCAACAAACTCAAATGGCAACCGATCGCTTTAAAAAGCAAAGAAGGCCTGGCGCTCATCAACGGTACACAATTCATGAGTGCGTATGGTATGTACTGTTTGGTACAGGCCGAACGATTGATGCAATGGGCCGATCTCATTGCTGCTATTTCTTTCGATGCATTTGATTGTATCGATCAACCTTTTCATGAAAAAATACAAACCATCCGTCCGCACAGCGGACAAATACACACGGCTCAACAGTTAAGAAATATACTCAGCGGAAGTGAAATCGGTCAGCAGAAAAAACAACAGGTACAGGATCCCTATAGTTTTCGTTGTATACCGCAGGTGCATGGTGCAACGAAAGATGCATTGGCACATGTAAAGAATGTATTCTTAACCGAAATCAATTCAGTAACGGATAACCCGAATGTATTTCCTGATGAAGACCTTATTGTAAGCGGTGGTAACTTTCACGGTCAGCCGTTGGCGTTAGCCTTGGATTATTTTTCCATTGCCATGAGTGAACTCGCCAACATCAGTGAACGAAGAACCTATCAACTCATCAGCGGACAACGCAACCTGCCGATGTTCCTTGTAAAAGAAGCCGGGCTCAACAGTGGCTTTATGATTCCGCAATACACAGCCGCAGGTATTGTGAGTGAAAACAAACAACTCTGTACACCGGCAAGTGTGGATAGTATCTCCAGCAGCAACAACCAGGAAGATCATGTAAGCATGGGCGCCAACGCAGCCACCAAAGCTTATCGTGTTATGAAGAATGTAGAAAAAGTATTGGCCATCGAATTACTCAGTGCAGCACAGGCATTGGATTTCCGCAGACCATTAAAAAGCTCTGCCAAAGTAGAAGAGGTGATGCGTGCATTCCGCAGGCAGGTAAGTTTTGTTGATAAGGACAGAGTGTTGCATGAGGATATGATAAAAGCAGTTGAATTCATAACCCCCTCCGCCCCCTAAAGGGGGAACTGCCATTCGCACAGCCCTTGCTATTCAAAAAGTAAAACAGAATTTTAAGCTCTTTATAATCAGTAAACCTGTTACACAGAAAGTGTACAGTAGAAAATAAAAAGTAATTCACCACAGTAGTACAAAAGTCACATCAAGGCGTGATCCCGAAATCATGCTGGATATTGATTTCGGGGGTCTTTTTTTGGTTCTTTTTTGGACAAGCAAAAAAGAACAAGAACAAAAAAATATTGCCATATGTCAACAACAACACAACACTACGACGCCATCAAATACAAAACCCCCACGGGCAGTGAACTCCAATGCAAAGGCTGGATCCAGGAAGCAGCCCTGCGCATGCTCCTCAACAACCTCAACCCCGATGTAGCCGAACGCCCCGACGATCTCATCGTCTACGGCGGACGAGGCAAAGCAGCCCGCAACTTCGAAGCACTCGATAACATCATTGCCGCCTTGAAAGTATTGGAGAACGATGAATCACTACTCATCCAAAGCGGTAAACCCGTCGGCATATTAAAAACACACAAAGATGCACCACGTGTACTCATCAGCAACAGTCAGCTCGTACCCAACTGGGCCAACTGGAAACACTTCGATGAGCTCGAGAAAAAAGGACTCATGATGTACGGACAAATGACCGCCGGCTCCTGGATCTACATCGGCTCACAAGGCATTGTGCAGGGCACCTACGAAACTTATGCCGCCATCGCCAACAAACATTTCGGAGGCACCCTCAAAGGCACACTCAACGTTACTGCCGGACTCGGCGGCATGGGTGGCGCACAACCACTCGCTATTACCATGAACGAAGGTGTGGCTCTCATTGCCGAAGTAGAAGAGTGGCGCATCGATAAACGCATCGAAACAAAATACCTCGACGAAAAATATACCAGCATCGACGAAGCCATTAATGCAGCTGTGCATTACCGTAAGGAAGGCATTGCCCGCAGCATTGGCGTAGTATGCAATGCCATTCACCTGCTCGATCATTTGATTGCACGTGATATTATCCCTGATACACTCACCGATCAAACAAGTGCACACGATCCGCTTATTGGTTACATACCGCATACACTCACTAACGAAGAAGCAAACCAACTGCGTACCAACAACCCCGATCGCTACCTGCAACTCAGTTACGAAAGCATGTATCTGCATGTGAGTTTGATGCTACAGTTGCGGAATCAAGGTGCTATTACATTCGATTATGGTAATAACATACGGGCACGTGCCTTAGAGCATGAAGCAAAAAACAGCGGAGTGCTTAAAGCTCTCCCTTTAGGGAGCGGGGAGGGTCTTTTCCCCGGCTTCGTCCCCGCTTACATCCGTCCTCTCTTCTGCGAAGGCAAAGGCCCCTTCCGTTGGGCAGCACTCAGTGGCGATGCCAATGATATTGCCGTAACCGACGAACTCATCATGAACATGTTCCCCGAAAACAAAGGCATGATCCGCTGGATGAAGATGGCGCAGGAAAAAATTGCTTTCCAGGGATTACCGGCACGCATCTGCTGGCTCGGCCAGGGCGAACGGGAAAAAGCAGGACTCGCCTTTAACGAACTCGTACGCACCGGCAAAGTAAAAGCGCCCATTGTCATTGGTCGTGATCATCTCGATACCGGCTCGGTGGCCAGCCCCAACCGTGAAACCGAAAGCATGCTCGATGGCAGCGATGCCGTAGCCGATTGGCCCATCCTCAACGCACTTGTGAACACCGCAGGTGGCGCCAGTTGGGTAAGCCTGCATCATGGTGGTGGGGTAGGTATGGGTTACAGCATCCACGCCGGTATGGTCATTGTCGCCGACGGAACGGAAGATGCCGAACAACGTTTGAAAAGAGTTTTAAGAAACGATCCGGGCATGGGCGTGATAAGGCATGCAGATGCGGGATACGACATAGCGAAGGAGACAGCTAAAGCCCACGACTTAAACATTGCTGATAGATTGATGAAGTAGCTTCCCTCTCTCTTTAGGAGCAGCCGAGGTAACGAAGGCTGGGAACGAAGTTCGCAGGGAGGGAGAGGCGCAAAAGAAACACTCAAAGCAAACGATCTTGATTTTAAAGAGCGGTTGAAGTAAGGTTTTGTAGCAGAGGCAGGTGCTGCTATTAGGCTGTTGTTGCGTCGCTCTCTTGTACTTTTTGTAATTCTATGCAGCAGTTTTGAAATCATGATTACTGTTGGCAAGAAGGACCTCATTAGCTACGAGCTTTATTTTCATAACGTTATTTCAATCTGAAAACAGTATCCTTTGGTAGTTTCATATTCATTAGACTGGCTTATATTGCAAGGTTAATGAGATTAGGTATATTTACTTTAATAATTAACTTACAAAAGTGACTAATTCCCCACTAAGTCCTTTAAGATATCCCGGCGGTAAGGCTATTCTGTCTAATTTTTTAGAGGATTTGATCATATTGAATAACTTAAAAGGTTGTGTGTATTATGAGCTTTATGCAGGTGGTGCAGGGGCTGCATTAAACTTATTATTTAATAATGTGGTTCAGAAAATTGTAATAAACGATGCTGATTATCGGATTTATTCATTTTGGTATTCAATACTTAACAACTCGCAAAACTTTCTAAAATTAATTGATAAAACGCCCGTCAATTTAGAAGAATGGTATAATCAAAAGGAAATATATGAAAATGCAGAAAAGGAATCAATATTGAAAGTTGGATTTGCAACTTTTTATCTTAACAGGACTAATAGGTCAGGAATTATACATAATGCGGGACCAATTGGAGGTTTAAAGCAAACTGGAAATTATTCGATAGATGTAAGATTTAATAAAGAGAATCTTAAGCAACGCATAAAAAACATAGTTAATAATAGTAATAGGATCGAGTTACATAATTTAAAAACAGAAGATTTTATACCAGATAGAAAGCTGTATGATAGACGTAGAAAAGCCTTTTTTTATTTAGACCCTCCGTATTATTACAAAGGCGCCGAATTGTATTTGAATAATTATGTCCATGATCAGCATAAAAATTTGTCTCGCTTGATAAAGGAATCTAACATAAAGAATTGGTTAATATCATACGACAATGTGATTGAAATAAGAAAAATGTATTCAGATCTTCGAAAGTCAAAATTCTATTTGAATTATGCATTGCAAGAAAAAAAGGTGGCAACTGAATTAATGATTTTCTCAAACGAATTAATAGTGCCTAATCAAATCGTTATAAGAAAAAAGCAATATGATTTAAAGGTCTCCTAATCAAATAACCATGAACAATTATAAGATTGAAAGTGTTGCAATAAATGACCTGCATTTTGATTATAAGAATCCAAGACTTGCAGAGTTTAATTTAGATCCAAGTTTAGATGAAACTGAGATAATCAATTTGCTTTGGGATACAATGGCTGTCGAAGAGATTGTTTTGTCAATTGCAGCAAGTGGTTTTTTTCAACACGAGCCCTTAATTGCAGTTGAAGAAAAGATGAAAGGCAAAAAGCTACTCATTGTAATAGAAGGTAATCGAAGATTGGCAGCGGTCAAACTAATTCTTAACCCGACTGTACTTACATCTGAAGATTCTTCATTGACAAGAATAGTTATTAGTAAGGAAATCCGAAAGCAAATAACGGAATTGCCAATTATTAAAGTTGGTTCACGAGAAGAAGCTTGGAAATTTATCGGGTTTAAGCATATCAATGGCGCTGCTAAATGGGGTAGTTTTGCGAAGGCCCAATACATTTCACAGATACACAATGAATATAATATTCCTCTTGAAACAATAGCAATTCAAATTGGGGATACAAATAAAACGGTTGAAAAGTTATATCAGGGATTGCGGGTTTTGGAATTGGCAGAAGAATTTAAAGCATTTGATAGGACCAATATTACAGGTAGTCGTTTGTATTTTTCCCATTTATATACAGCTCTCGGTTATGAAGGTATTAGGAATTATTTGGGTATTAATGAAAGTAAAAATGAAATACATCAACCAATTTCCTCTAAGAAGAAAGAAGAGGCTGGTTTATTTTTAACTTGGTTATTTGGGAACAAGAAAACTGATACTGAGCCAGTGATACGCTCACAGAATCCTGATTTACGAAGGTTAGATGCAGTTCTTAAAAAATCTGAGGCTGTGATTGCATTAAAGGATGGTGCTCCTTTAATGGTTGCTTATGAATTAAGTCAACCTAATAAAGAAGTATTTGAAAATAGTTTGGTTGAAGCTAAGCAACATTTGCTAAAAGCACATTCCTATTGGACTTTGGGATATGATGGTAGTATAGAAGCACTGCAAATAGCAGGAAATTTGGCAAATCTTGCAGATACTTTGTATGAAGCAATGGAAAAGAAATATTCCGAAAAGCAAAAGCCCTCAGTGAAAAAACGAATTTCAGAATAATGTTTAAGCTACCTAATAGTTTACCAACTAAAACATCTGATGTTGAAGAATTAGTGGATTTTGTCGAGTGGGAGTGTATTAGACAAAAGGATGTCTCCATTCAAACGGTTTTGAAACCAATATTTTATACTTCAGACGAGTTAAAAATAATGGGTGTCGAAGATGACACCGATGTAATAATAAATCGACTCGATGATATTTCAGTTGAAATTGATAGGCGGCGAATTGCGACAAATGGCAGATATCCATTTTCAAATGATAAAAATGGGTATCGACTATCAATCAAAAAATACGATCATTATTGTTGGGTTTACATTTATTTGCTTCTCAGTACACGACTAAACATGCTTACTAATAAGGTGTTTAGAAATATTGATGGAACAGGTATTTTAGAAGAGCTTTCCGCAATTGTTGCTAAAAGTTACTTTGGTGACAGAGCGGATAGTAAAGTTTTTGGAACTGCAGAAGAGGGCTCTTTTGCTCAGAAGGTTAATGAAATGTGCTCTGCCATTGGCGAGGGCCATTCTTTTCTTAATCGAGATAGTTCAACGCCTTCTGCAAAAGATGACAAATTGGATGTTGTAGTTTGGAAGAACTTTAACGACAAGTCTAGATCTAAACTTTTGGGTTTTGGCCAATGTAAGACCGGAACAAGCTGGGACGATGCCTCAACAATTGAATTGCAGCCACTTGATTTTTGTTCTAAGTGGTTACGTGACGTTCCAGTATCAATTCCAGTAAAACTCTTCTTTAGTTCACAATATTTTCCTTTGGATAATTATTCTAAATCCAAAAATGCTGGAATAGTGTTTGATAGATTCCGTATCCTTGATTATTTGCCTGAAGAATTTGACCAAGATATGCTGACAAAAATTACTCTCTGGTGTAAAGCTGCTATAATATCAGTTAAGTAGCTTTTCTCCATTTTTGTAGAAATTTCTACATCTAGTCCAAGTATAGTCCCTCTGGCGCAAGTGTTCCACCTCAGTGGATCACTTGATGCCAATTAATCCTGCCCCGATTGTATCGGGGAATCAGCAAACTAAAGTTCCTGTTTTATAATAAGCTATGTAATCATCATTTAGCAACAGCATTTCAAATGCCCGATACAATCGGGCTAAATTAAAAAGGCACAAGTGATCTTGCAGAACACTTGCGCCAGTAAGTACATCCTTATGCAGTTTTTCATCTGTTTCAATTATCGGTTAATGCCACATTCCTCAACAGTTCTTTTCGTCAACGGAACAATCTCCCTGTAATCTTGTATCTTTTCTGCAAAGAAATTTTTCAGGTACATGCTTTTTGATTTCAGCTTCAAAAGCTCTTTTTTATTGTTGTTCTTTTTTCACGGGCTCGTATTTGCGGTGTTACTCTTCATTAAAGGCATCCAAACCAGCAACAAACCTGCCCGCTGGCTCAGCGCCTTCACGCTGCTGTGCGTACTGTATATATCACCCTTTATGCTGGGCTATGCCGGCTGGTACAGCAAACAACCATACCGGAATATTTTATTTTATACACCATTGCAACAACTGCTGGTACTGCCACCGTTGTTATACTTTTATTGCCGCAGCCTGTTCGACCGTTCCTTTGTGTTTACCCGCAAACAGCTGCTTCATTTTTTACCTGCTGCGTTGTATCTATTGTACAGTTGTGTGGTTGTAGTAACCGATCAGCTGGTACTTGGTGAATATTATTTTTATGCAGACGAACGGGATAAAGATTTTTCTTTTTGGTACCAGGCGGCAGGTTTTGTTTCGCTGCTTGTGTACCTGTTGTTGAGTTTACGCAGCTATCACACGTACAAGCAGATTACCTATAATACAGTAAGCTATGCCGATTCGTTAACCTTTGCATGGGCACAACGTTTTTTGCTTGCCTTCCTGTTGTTGTTAATCTTAAGGGCCTTGTTTTTTTTCATTAACCCGGAGTGGGATGAGTTCGGCCGCAAATTCTGGTACTATTTATCGTTCTCAGTTTTGTTTTATTACATATCCATCAGTGGTTATGTCAATACCGTCCGGTCAGTTACGTTCTTTAACGAGCCGGGTGCTGTGTTAGAAGAAAAGGCAGCAGAGCCTATTGACACGGTGGAAGACGAACTGCAACAAGATGAGGTCGTAAAAAAAGAACTGCCCGATAGCGACTATTGGAAAAGCAAGATTGAACAACTGGTGCTGGAAGAAAAGTTATACGAAAACCCGGAGCTGTCTGTAGCTGATATTGCACAGCCGCTCGGTATCGCACCCAAAAAAGTATCACAAATCATCAACCAGGGCTTTGCTGTAAACTTTAACGACTACATCAATCAGCATCGGGTAAAAGCAGTAATTGCCAAACTGCAGGAAGGCGAACACAGCATCCAAACCCTACTGGCCATTGCGTACGATTGTGGGTTCAATTCAAAATCAACCTTTAACCGTGCATTCAAACGACATACGGGATTGTCGCCCAATGCGTATATTCAAAAAAACAGCTGGTAAGCTGGTGTCAAATCAGGATTTGAACCTTTTTTCTAACGGCAGCAACCGACCATTGCAGAAATTTGCATCGCATGAAATCAGTTCAGCTCATCAGTTATTGTCTTCTTCTTCCATTGCTCGGCTTATTTGCGCAAACAACTGCTCCTTTACCACCGGCACTGTTACGGCAACTCGATTCAATTGCCACGCAGGATGTGCCACCCAATGCACCGGGCATTGCAACCGCCATTGTACAAAACGGAAAAGTGGTTTATCAAAAATGGGCAGGCATTGCCGACTTTGCCGACAGTTCATTGATCACTGCCGATACACGTTTCAATCTTGCTTCCAACGGAAAACAGTTTACAGCACTCGCTGTTCTCACTTTAATTGATGCAGGTAAACTGAAGTTGACGGATGATCTCCGCACATTCTTCCCGATGCTTTTTCCACGCATAAAAGAAAAGATCAGCATCGGGCATTTGTTAACGCACAGCGGCGGCATACGGGATGTGTACGATCTGTGGTCGCTGCAAGGGTATACCTGGTGGAAACAATCGTTTAATAACAACGATGTATTGGCATTGCTTTCGAAACAGGAAGAGCTGAATTTTACTCCCGGTAACCAATACCTGTACAGTAATAGCAATTATATTTTACTGGCGATGCTGGTTGAAAAATTGTCGGGCCAATCCTTTGCCACCTACACAAACAATCTGTTTCGTATGCTGGGTATGCATGCCACTTCGTTTGAAGATAATTACAACAACATTCGTAAACCCATTGCCAGGGCCTATTTCAACTTTAATACATGGACTACTTACAACTGGTTATGGAATGTATGTGGCGATGGAAATTTATTCTCCACGCTCAACGATCAGCTGCGATGGGAAAAAATTATACAGGGTAAAATAGTTACACCTGTCAGTACAGCAATCATTCAGAAAAGTCAGCAGTTGGTTGAGCAGTCTGTTGTAATAAATTATGGTTATGGTCTTGAATTTGGAAACTACAAAGGTCTTGCATACACATTTCACGAAGGTGCAACAGGTGCATGGAAAGCAACCGTCCTTCGTTTTCCTGAAAAGAACGTAGCCATGCTTACGTTCACCAATACCGGTAAATCAATTCCGGCAATGCAGACAAGGCAAATGGCTGATGTATTTTTTGGGTTGCAAACAGAAACGCAATCCTGGTTAACCGCCCCTGCAACGATTGGCAGTTATGTAGATGAAAAAGAGTTGACCGGCATTTACCTCACCGGGAACGATTTTGCTTTTCAGTTTGAACTACGCAACGCTAAGTTGTACCTGAAACGCAACGGACGTAATGATGTTGAACTTGAACGTGAAGCGGATAATGTATTTCATCAGAAAAATGATCCTGCATTTAAGCAGGCGTTTGTGAAAAATGCAAAAGGGGAGATGGAAGTGACGGCGTATTACACTACACATGCACCTTACACGCTTGTGCGTGCCAACAGTAACTGGAACAAATTCAACTATCATTCGTTGAACGGTCTGTACATTAACAGCGAAACCAATACGCAACTGCAGGTACAATATACAGCTGATAAAAGCTACAGCGTTGTTTTCAACGGCAAGGACAGCAGCAACGCCCTGTTGGTAACACCTGCTAAGCTGTTGGTGAATAATTATGTCCTCTACGTTGCAAAAACCAAAACCGGTAATCCTGTCTTGCTGTTAAATGGCGATCGGATACGAAAAGTAAAGTTTGTAAAGCAGCGGAAATAAGAGGGAAGGTTTATTCGCAGTTGAGTTGCCCTCTTTTGCGGTTGTTTTTACTGGCACAAGTGATTTTGCTGAACACTTGTGCCAGTTAGCTCGTCATGTCGACGGTAGGAGACATCTCTATGATACAAGACAGTTACATTACAATCAACCTCATGAAACGATTTACATTCACATGCGAGTCTCCTGAAAGAAACTCGCCGTAAACAATTAATCAAAAAAACAGCAAATCCTATTGCCCTCTCTCAGGCTCCGATACAATGTTTTCCTGTTGAATAGAAAACAGTACACTGGTAATTTTCCATTCGTTGTTAATACGCACCATGCCCCAGGTTTCTTTACCCCAGATGCCTTTTTTGCCGCCTGCCCAATAACTGAAATCGAATGTTACAGCAGCAACATGACCATCGGTATTGATTTGTACGTTGTAAAATTTTTCTTCTTTCGGGGAACCTTGAATAATACTTCTGAACCAGCTCTTATAATCCGATAATTTATGATCGGCTATGCCGGGATTACTGCTGCTTCTTTTTTGTTGTGTGGCAGTTTGGTAAACACCCACCCATGCAACAGGTCCATCGTAGAATAGATTGTAAAACGTTGTACTGTCTTTCGTGGTCATGCAATGCATAAATGTTTGTAACACTTTGGTGATTGCAGTTTGATGTTCTGTGGTACTGTTGGTTGTTTGTGCCTGCAATAAGTTGGCAGAAAAGAAAAGCAGTGCAAAGGCGAGCAACGTTTTTTTCATGTGTAAATTTTAAGATTAATACTTCATCAGCTAAAGCAGCCGGGCTGTTGCAAATGAAAATAGGGTACACATTGTATAAACGAATGTTAAAAGCCAATCAACTTTCGTACAAGAGGATGAGTGGAGGCTGTAAGGAAAATTCCTGCATGGGGCTGGCGCAAGAAGTTTGGTGCAGGCCGTCACGAAATGGCATAAGTGAACTTACAGCGCACTTGCGTCTGCAGTGCTTTTTTTCTTAAGTTGAAATGTTTCTTTAGCGATAATGCATATCATTTAAATGCCGGCAACTGCAGTTCGTTCAGCTTACTCTTTTGGGCCGCCATCTTTTCAACTGAATCAATAGTTCGGGGAGCAGCAGCTGAAATATTTTCGCCACTTGTTTTTCCAATCACCACAACATCTTCAATCCGCACAGCAATATCCCACCATTTCGGTTCGCAGTTGCTTCCCTTGGGGATATACAAACCCGGTTCCACTGTCAGCACCATGTTTTCTTTTAAGACCGTGCTCGAAAATTTATCATGCACATCAAGTCCCACGTGGTGGGAAACTCCATGAATATAATACTGACCCACCTCTTTCACATCTTTGATAATGCCCAGCTTTACCAACCCGTTGGCCAGCACTTCGGTAGCCTTTGCATTTAATTGCGGGTAAGGCGTTCCTTCTTTACAAAGTGCAATGACAGCTTCCTGTGCTTCTAATACCAGTTGATAAATAGCCCGCTGTTCGGCCGTAAATTTTCCATTGGCAGGCACTGTGCGTGTAACATCCGAGGAGTAACCATGATACTCCGATGCCACATCCATCAGCACCAGTTGATTGTTCACCTGCGTTACATTGTTTTCGATATAGTGGAGGATACAGCCATTGGCGCCAGCGCCTACAATGGGCGGATAACCTTCGCCTTCGGCACCGTATTTCTTATGAATATATTCAAACGTACCCATCAGCTCTGTTTCCGACATGGCAGGGTGAATGGCCTTCATCACTTCCACATGTGCCATGGCTGAGTAATAACTCGACTTGCGCATCAGCTCCAGCTCTTCCGGCGTTTTTATTTCACGCAATAAACCCACCAGCTCATTGTACGCATACGACTCAAACGACATCTGCTTCAGTTGTGCAATCACTTTTACAAAGGTGGCCGAATCGGGTTGTTGAATCAGCTCGTTCAGCAGCGGATCTTTTTTGTATTCTTCATCCTGCAACTGTGCCATCCTTGTTTTAAACCGGTTGACTCTTGCTGCAATATTCGCCACCGTTGTATATTTTAGAAGAACAGTATAATCTTCAACCAGGTATTTGCTCATGCTCTTTTGAATACCTGCCTTCTGCTTAAATGCATTGATGAGCGTTTGCAACATTCCGGCACCGGCATCATCAGGAAACGCATCATACAAAACCTGGCTGAACTTTTTTAAATCAAGTGGGTAACTGGCAAACTCTTCATCATTGTACACATGGGTAAAACCCAATTGTGCTTTTACACCTTCCACACCCAAACGTCTGCCCGACCAGCGCTCCATCAATGCATTTCGTTTCTGTACAAAAAATAATTCGTTGTATGCTCCATCTGTGCCCTGTTGCATTTCTTTAAAAATGAGCAATACAGCATTCGGTTCTTTATAGCCGGAGAAATAATACAGATCGGGGTTGGGGTGATAGGCATAGGTTACATCTTTGGAAAACACCCGCTCGGGATAAGCAAAAATGACCGCTACTGAATTGGCAGGCATCATCTTCCGCAACGCATCACGTCTGCCTTTATGAAATTCTTTCTGTAAATAATCGTTCGGTAAAGGTTGTTGTGTCATTGCAGTACAACACAGCACACACAGCAAGAGTGTAGTAATTAGTCTGGTCATTGTAAAAGAATTAATACATGAAAAAAGAAGGCGGATATGTTGAATGTACAAAAAATAATTGCAGAAATAAATAAGGTCATCAGAAAGCAGCTTTATGTTTTTGGTTTCATTTATTGTCTTTTCATGTACTATGAATTATGGTTCTTGGTTTTTCTTGTCCCTTGTTTCTTCCTATGCCTATCTTTGCCCAACTCATGGGGTGCCATACTTTCAAGGGCTGAGATTATACCCACATACCTGATCCGGGTAATGCCGGCGTAGGAAACAGCATATTGCATGCGCATACTCCTGAGTGAATAAATTGAACAGTTATGAATCTTCACGAATGGGCACAGGCATTTGCTGTACAGCTGCAGGCAGTTCCCGCATTAGAATGGCTGGGTGTTGCATTTGGTGTGGCCGAAGTATTGCTGGCAAGAGCTAATAAAATTGCATTGTATCCCTGCGGTATTATTGCTGTTGTTATTTCCACATATATCTTTTTCAATGCGGGCTTGTATGCAGAGAGTGCATTGAATCTCTACTACTTTATTATGAGTATTTACGGCTGGTGGTTTTGGGTAAACCGGAAACAACATGCAGCACCGGCCATCAGCAGAAGTACAAAGCAGGAATGGATTATTACTCTTTCAATTGTTCTAGCATCGTTTGTTTTACTCTACACAGTGCTAGCAAAATTCACCGATTCAACGGTGCCTGTTGCCGATGCATGGGTTAGTGCTACGGCGTGGGCAGGTATGTGGCTGTTGGCCAAACGAAAAATTGAGAACTGGATTTTACTCAACATCAGCAATGCATTTGCAATTCCCTTATTATTGTACAAAGGGCTTCCCTTGTATGCTGCATTAACTTTATTCTTATTCATTATTGCGATGCTGGGTTATATCGATTGGAATAAAAAACTGAAACAGCAAACACATGAAACTTCAGCTGACTAAAAAAGAAATCGTTGAAATAAAACGTTTGTGTACGCTTTCGGAAAAGAAAAGACGATTAACGCCTGCGTTGTTAAACATCATTTATAAAAAGAAATGGTTTAAACTGTTTGTTCCAAAACAACAGGGTGGACTTGCATTGAATTTGTTAGATGCTTTACAACTGGAAGAACAGTTGGCAGCAATCGATGGAAGTCTTGCATGGACGGTTACACTTTGCTCCGGTGCTAATTTCTTCATTGGCTTTATGGATCAACAAAAGATCGGCAAACTCTTTCATGCAAAAAAAATATGCATGGGTGGTAGCGGTGCAGTATCAGGTATTGCCAGGCAAACAAAAAACGGTTATTTAGTGAATGGCCGATGGAAGTACGCAACGGGTACACCGCATCTTACACATTTTACTGCCAATTGCTTTATTGAAAAGAAAGGCAAAGCTGTGTTAAATGAAGATGGATCGCCTGTTCTCCGCTCTTTTTATTTTAAACGCAGCGAAGTAAATGTACACAACGAATGGAATGCAATGGGCTTGAAAGCAACAGCCAGTCATAGTTACAGTGTAAAAAACTTAAACGTAAAAGCAGAGCGTAGTTTTGTGATTGATGCTGCTCATGCTACACTCGATCATCCCATTTATACCTATCCGTTTATGCCCTTTGCCGAAACAACATTAGCGGTAAATACTTTAGGCATGACCAATCATTTGCTCGATGAAGCCGCTGCAGTATTTGCAAAAAAGAAACTGAATACTGCTGTCATAAAACATGCACAAAAAGAAATTGCAGCCATGCGTAAAGCTTTTTATGTTGCAGTTGAACAATCGTGGAAAGAACTCATCAGCAAGAAACAGTTAACAGCAAAAACAACAAAACAAATCAGTACCATCAGCAGAAAGTTGGTAAAGCTTTGCAGAAAACATGCAACGGAAGTATATCCTTATTGTGGGTTATCCTATACTGCAGAAACATCTGAACTCAATCGTGTGTTCAGAGATTTGTTTACGGTCAGTCAGCATGCGTTGTTGAATTCTGAATAAAGAAAGGGGATATATTGAAGAACGTCATTGCGAGGCACGAAGCAATCTCCCGATCATCAAAACTATTTCCGAAAAAAAAACCCTTGCTGCAAAACACAACAAGGGATTTTTTAATTATGACGTTGTTGCTTACAACGGAAAATCAAAATCAAATACAAAGCGTTCTGCTTTCGGCAATGGTTTGCGTGGCATCAACTCGGTACGCATCGCCGTATTATAAACAAACGCTGCAACAATCACTGCAGCCTGTTGTAAATCGGGAATAGATAAATGTTCATACGTATCCATATTGCTGTGGTGCGTACGGGTTTCATATTCCATCGGGTCTTGTATAAACTGGAAACCCGGAATACCCACTGCATCAAAACTTACATGATCGGTTGAACCGGTGCTGCTGAGTGTAACACCGCCATTCGCACCAAGGTCTGTAAACGGAGCTAACCAGTTTCTGAAAATCGGCACTACGGCTTCATTGCCCTGTGCATAAATGCCTCTTATTTTTCCGGTACCATTATCCAGATTATAATAAGCACTTATTTTTTGTTGCTCCGGTTTCAGTTGCATATCTGCAGGATTGCCAAAATGATTTTTTACGTAGCCAAACGAACCATAAAGCCCTTGTTCTTCGCCGCCCCACAAGGCAATACGAATCGTACGTTTAGGCTTTACCGGTAGTGCGTTGAGGATGCGCATGGCTTCCATCATCACAATACAGCCTGCTGCATTATCGGTTGCACCTGTACCACCAGTCCAGCTATCTAAATGTCCGCCCAGCATTACTACTTCATTTTTCAATACCGGATCGGTGCCGGGTATTTCTGCAACAAAATTGTAACCCGTTAAATCATTATTATAAAACACATTTTTTACATTCATCGATAAGGATACTTTTCCCTTATTGGCAATGAAACGTGCAATACGCATACTGGTTTCAATGCTCATAGCCATTTCGGGCAAAGTAGCAGCATAGCCTTTTGCATACGAGGTGCCGCCTTGTACAAATACAGTTCCGTCTCTCGAACCACGGTTGCTGTTGATGAGTGCCACAGCTCCTTTTTTAGCGAGGTATAATTTGCAGTAATACTCCCGTTTGAGGTAAGGCACAAACGATTCAATTTCACTGCGGGCAAACATATAAGTTGGAGGCAGATGATCTAAGCTGCTGTCGCCATAACGTTTGGCATAAGGCTCAAACGGAAAACGCAACGGACGGTCTTGCGGTTTTACCATGACGATTTTGCCCTTGATGGAAGCGCCTAATTTATCAATAGAAGCAGAGTCAAGATCATCTATTAAAACAACTTCTGCTTCAACAGGAGCAGAAGTGCCAAGCGTCCACGGAACAGGGTAGGCAATAATATCTTCGAAGTATGGTTTGCGCATACTCAATGCACTGTATTCATTGCTCCATCCTTTTCCAAATTCGCCCCATGCTTCTTTACGTGGATTGGAAAAGTTGAACTCTTTGCTGATGCTGATAAGCCATTGCTGGGCTCTGTTGTAACCGGGTGAATTGGTGAGGCGTGGTCCGCTGCCATCGGTTAAATGATGGGCAAACAATTCAATTTTCGAATGTTTGAGACCTTGTTCACGAATAAGTTCCATGATCTTAAGATCAACAGAATCCTGTGCGGTTGCCTGTGCAGCAAAGAATAAAAGAAAGAGAAATCCGGTGATGATTTTTTGCATAAACAGAGTTTAGGTAAACAAAGTAGGAAGAAGAATTAAGAAATCAAACGGAGAGTGTACCGGTTGTTTGGAATACGGTTTAAAACAGAAGAACCTTTGTATGAATCGTTGAGAAAGCAATAACTTTCCGGCACCGTTTTATAACGGCTCTTAACAACATTATTCATACATATGATCAACTGGGGTATTATCGGTTGCGGCGATGTAACCGAAGTAAAGAGTGGTCCGGCATTTAACAAAGTGTCCGGTTCGAAGCTGGTAGCTGTGATGCGCCGTGATGCAGCCAAAGCAGCTGACTATGCCCAACGTCACAACGTACCACGATGGTACAATGATGCAGAGGCGCTCATCAACGATGCGGAAGTAAATGCCATTTATATTGCTACGCCACCATCCTCGCATGAAGCATATGCATTGGATGCAATCAAAGCAGGCAAGCCGGTGTATGTAGAAAAGCCCATGACGATAAGTTATGCAGCAGCTCAAAACATGGTTCATGCAGCAGATGCTGCCCATGTAAAACTCACGGTGGCGCATTACCGCAGGCAATGGCCTTTGTTTCAAAAAATTCGTTCACTGCTTGCAGAAAAAGCTATTGGTGAGGTAAGGTTGGTGCAGTTGAGCTTTTATAAGCAACCGCCCATTGCTGCCGAACTGAGCGATGAAAAACTGCTGTGGCGATTTGACCCTGCTATTGCAGGTGGTGGTTTGTTTCACGACCTGGCACCTCATCAGCTCGATATTTTGTATTGGTTGTTTGGTGAAGCAGAAACAGTGAATGGTCTTGCAATCAACCAGGGTGGATATTATGCCGTGCCTGATTTGGTGAATGGACAAATTCTTTTTCGCAATAAAATTATATTCACCGGCAGCTGGTGTTTTACTGCAGCGGAAGCTTGTGATGAATGTATGGTCATTGGCAGCGAAGGTTCGTTGCGTTTCAGTTTCTTTACCGATAACTTTATTACACTGCAACGTAATAATGAAACAACCCGTTTTGATTTTGAACGCTTACAACACGTACAGCAACCGATGATCGAAGCAGTGGTGAATTATTTTTCGGGCAATGGGGCGAATCCATGTACGGCAGCAGAAGGAGCAGAGATCATGCGGTGGATGGATGAGATTGGGAAGTAAGTTACTAAGGGAAATGCTCTGTTTGTTTTTGTGAACTTTATTAGCTATTAGTGATGATGTAGCACATAGGATGTTCGGATAAGTGCAACTGCTGTTTAAGACTGTAGTATATAAGCCTAATCAAGGCGTATCCGAATTCGTGCTGTATATCGAATTCGGGGTCTTTTTTGTTTCTTTTTGGAAAAGCAAAAAAAGAAGAACAATAGAACGGATGTTGTTTTTTGATGTATGCTTACAGCTTTACTGTAAATATTTTGTAAACAAAAAGTCTCCGGCATTTTACCGGAGACTTTCAAATAATCAATTTCAAAAAGTTTTATGTCAGTATCACTTTCTCCATCACATCACCTGCACGTATTGCATCAATCACTTCTAAGCCTTCGGTAATTTTTCCAAAGCAGGTATGATTGCGATCAAGATGTTTTACACCATTACGATTATGACAAATGAAGAACTGGCTGCCGCCTGTGTTCCGTCCACGGTGCGCCATCGACATCACACCACGATCATGAAACTGTTTGGTACCGTTCAACTCGCAAGGGATTGTATAGCCCGGTCCGCCGGCACCTGTACCATCCGGGCATCCGCCCTGGATCATAAAATCAGGAATCACCCGGTGAAACTTCAATCCGTTGTAAAAACCTTCGCTTACTAATTTTTTAAAGTTGCCTGCAGCAATCGGGGCATCATCATCATACAGTTCAAATTTCATAATGCCCTTGGCTGTATGTATTTCGCCGGTGGTTAATTTTATTTCGCTCATAGTTTCTTTTTTAAGACTGCGAAAGTAACATATAGCTATGAATTGCAGGACAGCTACCGGTCATTTTTCGAACCGGTTAAGATGGGGTGCACAGTGTGTTCTCCAATCTTAACAATGTTTTGCCACGCACAACTTTCAGATCAAGGAAACGTTTTCTATTTTGTAGTTGCAATTCCGGTTGATGCGGAACGCATTCTGCAGCAACATTCATTTAAATCGTACCGTATGCCTTCAACTCTACTCAAACATGTTTGGTTGCTTTTATTCTTTACCGCCTGTGCCACAGTTTCGCAGGAACATCTCGGCAGTAACTATCCGCAACAAAAAAATATACAGCCTGTAGCTTCTGCAGCATTACAAATAGATACGCTGTTAAACGGTGTACAGCCAATGCCTTTAACCGATCTGCAGCAAACCGAAGAAGGACAGATTGTTTTACAGGAAGGTTATTACGAAGCCACGTATAAAAGTTACTGTCTGCAACCGGGCACACCCGATCCGTCGGACAGAGATGCCTATCTGCAAATGCCCTTGCAATCACACCGGAAAGAAATTGTAGAAACTGTGTTGCGTGGTTCATTGCAGAAGCCGGAATTGGAACAAAAAAATATTCAGCTGTTGTTATGGTCTGTTGTGAGTGGATCGGATTACAACAGGCTTTCGTGGCCGGTGCAGTTAACAGCACAACAGCTATTAACAAAGAAGCAGATCTTTCAACTAAAGGGCGGTGTGGCAGGTGTAATAAAAACAGTTGCACAACAGTTGCCCGATGCACGCATCAGCGGCGCACAGGTAAACATCAAGCGATTGTTTGAAACAGGTGCCAGTTCGTACGAAGCCTTTGAGCGTGTCGCTGTGTTGAGAGAAAAATCCACCATTTTAAAAGCTGATTATAAAAAAGAACAATGGTATGTCAAGCCGGGCGGCTATTATGTTCGTTATTTTCCTAACGGTTACCAGCAGGTGAAAATACAGGTGTACGTTCCAAAAGGTACGCTTGATTCATCGGGTATGCAGGATGGAAATTATCTCCTCTTCGATCCGGTGAACAATATGGCAACGCCTGCTAATTCCAATGCACAAAGTTTGGGTATTGGTGCGCCTGTTGCAGATGTAATCCGTAAGATCATCCGTATACAGAAAGATATTCCGAAACCGCAACCAAAGCAGCCAACACCCAAACAACAACCAAAGTCAAGTAAAGAACAACAGTAGCAAACGAATAGGCTTTGGTTTCAGTTCACTGGATTTTATTTCTTGAACCTTGTGTCTTGTTTCTTGGTCCTTGCACTTTGTTTCTTGTTACTTTTGCTGCGTGATTGATCTCTTGCATAATCCCGTCTTCAATGCATTATCCACCGGTGATAAGCATTTGAGCTTCGGTACAGATTCCGTAAAATATTTTGATGCAGAAATATCACCCTATGCAGGTTTCCCGGAAGAATATGAACAGGGCTTTGCTGAATTGCATGCTATGTTGCCCGAAGGCCGCCGGATATTATTTGCACGGCCAACGCCCATTGATGTTCCGCAAGGCTGGCAACTGCAACACGAAATAAAAGGGCTGCAGTTTATATATGAAGGCAGTACAAATCTTGAAGGCGAATTTTCGCAGATCGTTCCTTTAACAACCGAACATGTAAGTGAAATGATTGAGCTGGTAAAACTAACCAAGCCGGGGCCGTTCGATCAACGCACCATTGAGTTTGGTTACTATCATGGCATTTTCGCCAACAACAGGTTAGCAGCTATGACGGGGCAGCGTTTGCATGTAGCCAATTATACCGAAATAAGTGCTGTATGTACCCATCCCGATCATTTAGGCAAAGGATATGCATCCGCATTAATGCAGCACCAGATGCAGATTATTGTAAACAGTGGACAAATACCTTTTCTGCATGTACGGGCCGATAATGAACGGGCAATTGCTGTTTACGAACGTTTGGGCTTTCGTACATCCCGTCCCATGTATTTTTATTTTATGAAACGGATGTAAGGAAGCTTGTATTAAAAGTGAGGATGTGTACAGCCTCGTTTTGTTGTGCTGTAATCAGGCAGATCATTAACCTTTTTTATTTTTCTTTTCTTTCCGTTGATTGTTCTTTTCTGCTTTCATGTGCTGTTTGTTTTTTTCGTTCTCCCGTATGCGGTCAAACGCCTGTGTTTTATCTGCTCCAACAACTCCATGAATTTCGTCAACTCGTTTTTTATTAAGTGCCTGTATCTGTTCCTGCTTTTGCTGTTGCGTTAATCCGTCGTTTTGCAGAATGCGTTTATGAGCTTCACGGTAACGTGCGTTGATTTCTTTAACCTGTTGTCCCTGGTTGTCGTTGAGCTCCAGTTGCCTTAATTGTTTCTGTTCGGTTTTAATCCGTTTACGTTCTTTCCTTGTATCCATTTCCTGAGCTGATGCATGGATGCTGAAAAACAGCAAAGCGAAGGTGAATAGCATAATCTGTTTCATAAAATCCAATTTAAAGTGAAAAATAAATCTCTGACCTGATAAACAAAACGGTTGGTTCTACTGCAGCAATTAGTGTTTTTTTCGAAGTAGCTTTTTGTTGATTTCGAATACCTGGCAAATGCGTTTAATCAAACAGTATTTGTTTAAAGTTACATGGGTCTACTTGCAAATACAATGATTATTATTAGTAATGACATTTATAATTTTTGCCATGAAGGAATGTAATGAACAGATGTTAAAACCTGTGAATCATGTAAGCTTTTAGCCGAAATATATAATTTCCACCGGCAGTATTGCAACGAACTTTACGAAACGCAAACGTATGTTACAGGATGAAGAATAATGCATCTTTTCCGTAACCGTGTTTGAAATTCATTTCGTAAAAAAAGGTATATGAAACACTTGCTTCTTTTTTTGGTTTTTGCAGTATCTGCAGTTGGATGTACACAAAATATGGTAACCGGCCGTAAGCAATTAAGTCTTGTTTCGGAAGCTGAGTTGCAGACAATGGCCCAGCAACAGTACAATGCATTTTTAAGTGAAAATAAAGTAGTGAATGCAACCGTAAATAAAGATGCAGAAATGGTACGCAGAGTCGGTACACGTATTGCAGCAGCTATTCAAAAATTTTATGATGAGAAAGGATTTACATCTGTATTGGAAGAATACAAGTGGGAGTTTAATCTTATTGATAATAAAGAAGCAAATGCATGGTGCATGCCGGGTGGTAAAGTTGTAGTCTATACCGGCTTGTTACCTATCACACAAAACGAAGCTGCACTGGCGGTTGTAATTGGACATGAAATTGCACATGCTGTTGCACAACATGGCAGTGAGCGCATGAGCCAAGGATTGTTACAGCAATTAGGCGGTGTTGCGTTACAGGTTGCTTTATCCAATAAGCCGCAGGAAACACAGAATATGTTTATGACGGCGTATGGTATTGGAAGTACTGTTGGGTATATTTTACCTTTTTCACGCAAAGAAGAATCGGAAGCAGATCAGTACGGGCTTTATTTTTCTGCGATGGGTGGTTACAATCCGCAGGAAGCAATTGCACTTTGGCAAAGGATGGCGGCTGCAGGTACTGCAAAGCCACCGGAGTTTTTAAGCAGTCACCCGTCAGATGAAACACGTATTGCTAATCTGCAGTAATTTATGCCACAGGCGTTGAAGTATTACAAACCAATTAGACTATAATCGTTCTGTCAAACACAGCGTTCATATATACAACAAGTAAAACGGCCATCAACTGATGGCCGCTTTGCATTATACGGTTTATTGTCTTGGAACAAGGATCCAGTCATCATCCTGTTGTGTAATTAAGATCCAACGTGCGGGAATTCCTTTTGGTGAAGGGTTATCGTTTGGTTCCTGCTTCGGATTTTCTGCAAGTGAAGCTACATGTTTGATGCGTTCTGTTTTTGTCATGGTTACAAGACTTCCTTTCTCTTCGTAGTAAAAATGAACTGCAATAAAACGTTTTACATGCTCTCTTGATTCTTTGGGTAAAAATTGCTGCAGTTTCCAGAAATCACGACAGCCTGCTTTTTTAATTGCCTTGTGTACATTTCCGGTACCACAGTTATACGCAGCAATAACGAGTAACCAATCGTCAAATTCGTTATACAGATCGTTAAGATATTTTGCAGCTGCTGCAGTACTCTTATAAATATTTCTGCGTTGATCTTCTTTTGCTGTAATGCGTAAGCCCAATGTTCTTGCAGTTGCCGGCATCAATTGCCAGATGCCGGCAGCACCTGCATACGATGTGGCGGTGTTTTTCATTTTCGATTCAACAACGGCCATATAAACCAATTCTGCCGGTACACCTTCTTTCACTAAAATATTACGGATGAGTTGAAAGCTGCTGCTGTTTTGCTGTTTGATTTTATCCAGTAATGCATCGTGTTCATCAATATAGGCATCGGTAAATTTCTTTGCAGATGCATGCATTACAATTGCCACTGTTTGTTCATTGCTGAACGTGTTGAACGAATCGGCCGGCAGTGCATAGGTTGCCTGTTGCAGCAAAGGTTGCTGTACAACAACTGTTGCACCTGCATGTTGCAGCATGGCCAATGGCATACAGAATAAACCAAAACGTTTTAAATGCTTTGTTTTCATAATACTGTTTTTTTCGTAAAAGAATACGGATAGGAAATGGATGTTCCTCAAAACAGTTTTTCAGAAAAGAATTGGAAATGCGATCAGAAAATCAGGATTGATCGGGTTACGGCGCACTATTTTCAATAATCGTGCTAAAGTGAGAGTACAAAACTAAATTGCATTTTTCCGGGGAACGAATATTTGCCCATGAAAAACTACGATGACAAGCTAAACTGCTGAACAACAGCTGAATAAGTTATTAACAGCAATTCTGTCAGGGAGATTTACGATTCGAAATATTTTTTAAAAAAATCTTGAGTGCAACAACTTAACAAGCTGAAATGCTGGTTTTTGTGTTCTTGAAACCTGCGGATACTACGCAACACACAGCTAAAACAGACTTTCAGTGTTTTCTTTTTTAGGGCTGTTTGAATTGTATTATTTTGCCGTAATTCTGCAATTCGATGAGCCAATCGTTTAAAAAAAAGATCTGGTATAGTTTGTTTTTAGTTGTAACAACACTGTCGTTGAGTGAACTGTTGTTGCGTATTTACAATCCGTTTCATTTTCGTGTTAAAGGGAATACGGTTCAGTTACCCGTTAATCAGAAATATAAAATAACTACTGCTGCAAGCGATGGACTTGATGCTGTAATTACACACAGTAAAAATCAATTAGGTTTTCGTGGCCCCGATATCGGAAAAGATTTTGCTAATCGTTATTCCATTTTTGTGGTTGGAGGAAGTGCAACAGAATGTTTATTGCTGAATGATGGGGAAGATTGGCCAAATGTACTGTTGAAAAAACTACAACCGGAATTTCCTTCGTTATGGATCAATAATGCAGGAATTGACGGTGCATCTACTTATGGCCATATTTTGTTATTGCAGCAGCATCTTTTACGGTTCAAGCCAAAGATGATCATTTTTATGCTGGGCATTAACGATATCAATCGTTTTGATATGAACGGCTTCGATAATCTGACCTCGATTAACAAAGCGCCGTTCTTTGTGCGTGCTACAGAGTACAGTGAGTTATGGAATACTGTTTTAAATATTTACCGTTCAAAAAAAGCGAAAGATAAAAGTTTAACGCATAACAGTCTGTCTGCTATCATCAATGGTAAAACGGCGATGAACGAAGAAGATATGAAGCAACTTCATTTTAAATTAACCAAGGCGGATACACAATTGATGGCAGCATATAAAAAACGATTACTATTATTAATTGAATTATGTCGCAAGAATCAAATTAATCCGGTGTTTATAACACAACCCTGTATAACAGGTAATGCAATTGACAGTACAACAGGAAAAAACTTTGGCACTATACAGGTTACATCAACTATGAATGGAAATGCATTTTGGGAACTGTTGCAAGCTTTTAACCGTGTTACCAATGAAACAGCCAATGAAGAATTGTGTTTTGTAATAGATGCGGCTACAAACTTTCCGAAAGACCGTAAACTGTACTACGATCTGATGCATTTTCGAAAAGAAGGCGCAAAGGCATTTGCAGATACTGTTTATAAATCGTTGCAACCTTACCTCCAGCAACAGAAGATTCAATAATGTTGCTTGTTCTTGATTCATAGCTTCTTAACTTTAGTAAAACTTAGAAAACATGGAAACAACATCGCAGGCAGCCCTGCTGGTTAAAATGACGGTAGCAGCATGGGATTCGCAGAATAATTATTTTACTAAACTCATTGATTCGTTAAGTGATGAGCAGATGCAGAATGAAATTGCACCTGGCAGAAACACAGGTGTATATCTCTTAGGACATCTTGTTGCTGTAAGTGATGCCATGTTGCCTTTACTCGGCTGGGGCGATAAATTATATCCTGAGTTGGAAGAAGTATTCATCAAAAATCCGGATAAAGCAACTGCTGTTAAACCTGCTGTAACTGAGTTAAAAGAAAAACTGCATGCAGTGAATACCAAGCTCTCTTCCCATTTTCATACAGCAACAATCGATCAATGGCTCGATCGACACATGGCAGTATCGCCTGAAGATTTTGCAAAAGAACCGCACCGCAACAGGTTGAATGTATTGATCAGCCGTACCAATCACATGGCAAATCATATTGGTCAGCTTTTGTTGTTGAAATAAAGGTTGGTAAACTCCTTTAGTTATTGAGTCGTTACAGTAGCCCGTTTTTGCTGCTCCTGCAAAATAGTGGTAAGGTGAGCTGCTGCTATTTGCTGCAGCGCTGTTTCGGTGATGTCTAATGCATGTGGATTTTGTTGTAGCTGCAACCATGGTTTTGGTCCATCGAATGGATAATTGCCAAATACAAGTACAGGTGTTCCCTTTGCAATAAGTGTTTCGTCATCTTTCAGTATCCATTGCTCGGCCCAATTGTAAAGAAACTGAGCATCTGCCTCTGATAAACGCAAACAGGAATGCGATGCAGGATAGCCGGGCAATTCGTATTGATGAAAGCCGATGCCTTGTTTGTTTTCAATATTAAAATTCCAGTAAAGATCCCACTCATCATTAAAAGTGCTGGTTGTTTTTTCTGCTTTCCAGTTCGTGAAATACAAACCGGCAGGGGTTGGATCTGCTTTTCGTCCCATATTGGTAGGACCGGCATAGACCATGTCGCCATATTCATAGGCTGCAAATGTTTGTGAAGGATAGGAGAAGAATATGATTTTTTCGATATTGTTTAGCGATGTTACAGTTGTTGGAAACGGCAGATACATGGCAAGATCGCCACTTAAATCATCCGGCACCAATATCGAATCCATTTTTGCCAGGTGTAAACTGTCTGTACGATTAACAGCGAGTACAATTTTTGTTTGTGCTGCATCGTTTGTTTTTGCAAACCAGTCTTTGGGTTTCTCAAAATGATAATTGAAACGTGCCGGTTTTTTCCAATTCTTTTTTTCTCTTAGAGTTTCTTTCTTTTCTGTAACCTGTGCACATTGATAAAAAGCAGAACTGATGAAAAGGAATAGTGCAATCCGGAAAATACTTGTGTTCATTACTGTAGAATTATAGGTGTACACTTAACAGGCAAAGCATGTGCCACAAACAGTTAACGTATACAGTTTAAAAAAGAGGAAACAAGCACTTTGTTGTTTCCTCTTTTTCGGTTTTGCTTTTCTTTGATCATTTTACCGAAAGCTGAATTTCTCCTAAGTCGGTAATTTCACCTTCCTTTATTACAATGTCTGTTAAAAGTTTGTGTTGATACGGTTCGGTTGCTTCTATCCATACCTGGTAAGTCCCTGCTTTTAGTTTGTTTAGTTCAAAGCTTCCCTGTACATTCATGTTTTTGATTGTATCAGTCCCCATAATTGCAAATACATGTAGTGCATTTTCAGGTGGAATTACTTTTCCTCTTATTACACTTTGGGTTGTTATTGCAAATGCCGATGCCAGTAATCCTGCAAGCAGCAATCCAAACACAACAAATCGGTTTGCTTTCATAACACAAGTTTTTAAATTGAAAAATGTATACAGTAAAACAAACAAGCATTGTGCCATGCAGGAAAGATGTTTATAAATAAACATGCATCCCTGTTAACTTATTTCATCTTTCATTTTCGTTTCACCGGCTTTTGCATCTCTTGTATTTTTTTGTACAGCAATGGCAGAAAATAAACTTAATGTAAAACTCATGGCATAAAATCCTTTTTCACTTCTCAGCAAATCGGCATTCCATAATCCAACGGTTAATAAAACAATGGAAGCGATTGTTGCAAACCATGCAAGTCCGTAATAGAGATTGGTAACAGGGATGCCTTCCAGCTGATCACGCACTGCTTTTTGTACAGAAATGGCAGAAAATAAACCAAAGAGTAATACAGTGAAGTAATAACCTTTTTCATTCAGCTCCATATCGGCATTAAACAATCCGATGATAAAAGCCGTAACACCAATCAGTAAGGCCGACCAGGATGCAGCAATAAACGCAGGAGAAGGAGCGAGGTTTTGTTTTTGTTCCATGTTGTATGTTTTGATGTACTGCAAACCTATTTGCACCGTTGCAGATAATTTTTGACAAACATCAAAACTCAACATAGTAATTGTTAAATGCGGCTTCGGATGCGGCTGAGCGTTTCCTGGCTGATGCCGAGATAAGAAGCGATCTGTCCTAACGGTACACGCTCAAGAATATGCGGCGATTCGTTTAGCAACTGTTCATAACGTTCAGCAGCCGTTTTAAACTGTGCATTTACATATCGCTCTTCCAAACGGATATAATACTTTTCGTAAGCAATGCGAACAAGGCGTTCAATTTCGGGATTGCTATTCAGCAGTGCATTGAGTGTGTCTTTTGAAATTGACCAGAGCACACTGCCTTCTATCAGCTGCAGATTTTCAACAGCAGGTTCCTGTGTAATAAAACTGTGAAAGGAAGTAACAAAATCGTTTTCGAAACCAAACCAGTGTGTGATCTCTTTTCCATCGAGATTATAATAACCACGCAACGCACCTTTTTCCATAAAATACAAATGTCGGCAAACAGTACCTTCTGTTACCAGCAGTTGATTTTTCGGATAAACAACCTGTTCGAAGCAGGTATGCAGCAGTTCTTCTGTTTCCTTACTGATGGTTGAAAATTGTTTGATCTGTTGCAGCAGTTGTTGCATCATGCCGAAGCTGTTTTGATTATTTTTTTACAGTGGAGAACAAGGATGTTAAACAGGTAGCAATCAGTTGTACACCGCCTGCAATGGTTTCTTTATACGCCGGTGCAAAAAACGGTGAATGCAACGATGGTAATGCTGCAGCATTGCTGTTAGGTGCTGCAGTGCCCAGCCATAACAGATATGCCGGTGTATCTTTAAAATATCTTCCATACACACCAAAGTCTTCACCAATCATAACCGGTTGTACCTGTTGCACTGCAGCGGCTCCATTCTTTTGTGCAACTGTTGTACGCAATTGATCGCCGAATGCAGGTGTATTGTACACAGAAGGGATCGACATATCCAGTAAATCGTACATCGGTAATTTGTCGTTCGGTAAACCGGCAGCTAGTGCAAGATTATCGCCAATGGTTTTCAATCGTTGAAAAATAATGGCACGGGAAGCTTCGCTGTAGGAACGGATGGTTAAACGCAGCAATACTTTATCGGGAATAATATTGCCGGCACTGCCACCTTGTATAGCGCCAACAGTTATCACAGCAGGATCGTTTGGTGAAAGATTACGGCTTACGATCGATTGAATAGCTGTAACATATTGTGCAGTCAGCAACACCGGATCAATGGCCTGGTCGGGTACAGCACCATGACCACCTTTGCCGTAGATCGTAATATTCATCATGTCAACAGCCGCCATCATATAACCGTTGCAAAAACCAACAGTACCGGCAGGCAAACTTGAATGGTCGTGTACCGCTAACAGTTTATTTGGTTTAGGTAGTTGTTGAAAGTTGTTTGTAGTGATCATACGTTTTGCACCTTGCCCCGTTTCCTCGGCTGATTGTGCAAGCAACACCAGTGTACCTTTCCAGGTGTTGCGTTGCTCGGCCATTAACTTGGAAATGCCTAACCAAACGCTCATGTGAATGTCATGGCCGCAGGCATGCATAGCAGGTAATGATTCTTCAGCACGCATTCTTGTAACAGTACTGGCAAAAGGTAAACCGGTTTGTTCCTTCAATGGCAAACCATCCATATCTGTACGATAGTAAACAACAGGTCCATCACCATTTTTCAATACCGCTGCAAAACTGTGATAGCCCAGCGAATCGGTGATGGTATAACCCCACTGTGTAACCGCTTGTTTCAGATAGGCTGCCGTTGCTGCTTCCATGGTACTTAATTCGGGATTGGCATGCAGGTGCTGATACCATTGGCTGTACAGCAAACTATCTTTATTGGTTTGTTGCTGAAAAGGCTTTGCATTTTTCTGTGCAACTGTTGCAACAGCAAGTAAGCATAAACTAAGAATAGAAGCAGTTTTTTTCATGTTGAAGACTACCCGTTCTGAATATGATGGGATGTTCACGAAGTTATTGTTATTTAAAATTCGGGCAATACTGGTTTTGTGTTTTCTGTTCTTAAAGCAGCACTGTTTTTCAGAAAGAAGTACCTTCATCCAAAATCATCGTCATATGAGAAAAAGTGTACATCTTCTTTTTTGTTTAGTGAGTTGTTTGCTGCTGGTGAGCAGCTTTGCACAGAAGCCCGCCAAACAATCGTTTTACCAGCTTACGGTGTATCATTACACAACCGCCGAACAGGAAAAAGTGTTGGATAGCTATCTGCAGAATGCCTTACTGCCTGCATTGCACCGTCAACAGTACAAAGATGTAGGTGTGTTTAAGGCCATTGCCAACGATACCGCCAAAGAGAAATTATTATATGTGCTGATAACAGCACCGGCCATTGAACAGTTTACCGGCGTTGCTGCAAAGCTGGAAAAAGATGCAGCGTATCTACAGGCAGGAAAGGAATACCTGGATGCAGTATATACCGCAGCTCCTTACAGCCGTATGGAAACGATCTTATTAAAAGCATTTCATTTGGCGCCATCGTTAATGAAACCAAATCTGCAGTCGGCCAAGAAAGAGCGTGTGTACGAATTACGCAGCTACGAAAGTGCAACTGAAAAGATCTTCCGTAACAAAGTGCATATGTTTAACGAAGGTGATGAGATTGGCTTATTCAAGCGGCTCAACTTCAACGCAATCTTTTACAGCGAAGTAATTGCCGGCAGCAAAATGCCCAACCTCATGTACATGACCAGCTTCGAGAACATGGATGAACGCAATGCACACTGGAAAGCCTTTGGTGCAGATGAACAGTGGAAAAAACTTTCAAGCGATCCGTTCTATCAAAAAAATGTATCGCATATTGATATAACTTTTTTACGTCCGGCCGATTACTCTGATTACTGATGATACAGACTGTAAAAAAGAAACAATAATATATTTCCTGCTTTCGATGACAAACGGTAACCTGCGGTTACCGTTTGTTTTTATATGCGTAAGGAGAAGTTTACTTTTACGTTTAAATAACCTTATTATGAAACGAATAGCGATTCTCTTTTCAGTGCTGCTGGTTACCGGTTTCACTGCCGTTGCACAACGTTTGCATTTGCCCGATAACGGTGCGAATTACAAAAACAAGATCAGCCGCCGGTTAGCATTAACTGATATTGATATTACCTATAATTCGCCGGGAGTAAAAGGCCGTGAAGGAAAAATATGGAACACCGATATTGCACCGTTTGGCTTTACGGTATTGGGCTACGGTTCTATTGTGGAGAGTCCCTGGCGTGCCGGTGCCGATGAAAGCACCACGATTTCTTTTTCTACGGATGTAACCATTAACGGCATGCCGTTAAAAGCAGGCAAGTACGGTTTCTTTATTGCCTTATATAACGACAGCTGCACACTCATCTTCAACAAAAACACAGAAGGCTGGGGTAGTTATTTTTACAACAAAGACCTCGATGTATTGCGTGTTTCAACAAAACAACAGAAAGACCAGCCGCAAAGTAAAGAGCGCCTGGAATATACCTTCAGCAAACAAACGGCACAATCGGTAGAAGTAGCTGTAGAGTGGGAGCGTTGGCGCATACCCTTTACCGTTACGGTAGATGTGGTGAAAACCACGTTGGCTTCCATTCAAACACAACTCAGCGGTGATTTGGGTTTTGAACCGGCTGCGTTGCAAGCAGGAGCACAATGGTGTTTGCAAAACAATGTCAACTACGAACAGGCTTTGCATTGGATCAATACCGCAGTAGCACCCACATTAGGTGGTGTAAAAACATTTAGCGCTTTAAGTACCAAGGCCGGACTGTTAACCAAACTCGGTCGCACACAGGAAGCGGATGCCTTGATGAAAGAAGCGATGGAAAACGGTACTGCTGTTGAAATACATGGTTATGCAAGGCAGTTACTGAACCAGAAGAAAGTAAACGAAGCGATGGAAGTGTTTCAGTTCAACTATAAAAAACACAAAGGTGCTTTCCCTACCAACGCAGGTTTAATGCGTGGTTACTCAGCATTGGGCGATTTGAAGAATGCATTGAAATATGCAAAGCTGGCTCTGGCACAATCGCCCGACGAAGGCAACAGAAAAGCATTGGAAGCAGCAATAAAAACATTGGAAGAAGGAAAGGCGTTGTGATTGGAGTGAATAGTCAATGGTGAATGATGGGCTGCAGTAATTGTTTCAGCTTAGAATTGAATGACGAGCAATCTGCAAGTTTATCCCCTCCTTGGAGGGGTGAGTAGCGCTTTAAACACTCAGCATAACTGAAAGGGGTGGGTTGTATTGATCGCAGAAAAGAAACTCTTATAAATAAAAACGGGCGGCCAAAGGCCG